>Ga0101943_1000187_pt1 | contig 146728 bp, 119 predicted proteins | sample DewCreD2012metaG_5_FD_75244 | JGI IMG/M metagenome (GOLD analysis project Ga0101943, IMG submission 75244) | Hot spring sediment bacterial and archeal communities from British Columbia, Canada, to study Microbial Dark Matter (Phase II) - Dewar... ... | reverse complement strand
TGTGGAGTGGGAGCGGCCGGTGCGGTGGTATTTGTGGCTGACGCTGGCGGGGGTGGTGTGTTTGGTAGCCGGCGGAGTATTTTACTGGCTGAGCCGCCGCCGAGCCGGAGGGACGAACTGAGGGAGAGCACAGCACATCCATGTGATTGGAGGTAGTAATCATGGCAGCATCTCGGTATTTGGTGCTCAGTTTGTGGCTAGGTGGTGTGGTGGTGGGTGGGGTGTGGTGGGGGGTGTTGTGCGAGGGCGGGATGGGCCAGGCTGTTGCCCAATCGGGAGGAAGTTGGCGGGAGCGCTTTCTGCGGGAAGCACCTGCCGCCTGGAAGGACTACGAACAGTTCACCCGTTGTTTGCAGGGAAGCTATACAACACGATCAGTTTTTAGTGCACTAGGGATAACAAAGGTAAATCGTAGCCAGATTAAGCAGAATAGTGAATGTGGTATGCATACGTATGAAGTCATGGAGGGTGATGTTAGGAATCTGGCTGTGGAGTTGCAGGCGTACAATTCAAAGTACAGTTTTATGTTGGGTCGGCGGACGTTGGAAGGGGAGTGGCTGGTGGTCCGATATGGTGTGGAGGCGGATCAGGTGGGGTTACGTCAGCAGACACGGGAAGCGATTGATTATGCACTTTCTGCACCAGTGCGGGTGGTTCGGACACGGTTGGAGGATTTGGTGGGTCAATCGACGTTTCGGGTGGTGGAGGTGAGGGGTATGGAGTATGAGGGTCGGGAGTGTGTGGCGGTGCGGTTTGAGAATCCGCATCCGATGAGTCGTCGGCCATTTGTGCCGGCCCAAGGAGGTTTGTTGGTGTTGGACCCGTCCCGGAGTTGGAGTTTGTGTCGGGCGGAGATTCGGAGTCAGTATTTGGGGGATAAGGGTCCGACGGATGGATCGGAGGTGGTGGTAATGGAGACGCGGGTGGGGAAGTCTGGGTATCCGATTCCGGTGCGTTGGACGTACCAATATGAGGGTGTAATGGTCACGAGGGAGTATGATTTGCGTGATGAAGGGGTGGAGCCGTTGGAGAGGGAGTTTACGTTGTCGGCGTTTGGATTGCCGGAGCCGGTGGGTGTGGAGTGGGAGCGGCCGGTGCGGTGGTATTTGTGGCTGACGCTGGCGGGGGTGGTGTGTTTGGTAGCCGGCGGAGTATTTTACTGGCTGAGCCGCCGCCGAGCCGGAGGGACGAACTGAAGCTGGTAAGCTGAGCGGTACATATTCGGTGTCCCATTTCGCGCGATGCCGTCCCGGAAACATTTGTTTGCCTTTGTTTTCCAAGATAACGTAGATAACAAAAATTGGAGTGTTCAACTTCATAAAGAAGGTTATGCTCAGCGCACACGTCAGGAAGACGTATTGTCCAAAGATTGGTCGAAGATTTGGATCAAAATCAAAAGCTGGTCCGTGGAGGTGATCTTGAAGGTGGAACCGAGGCGAAATATCACTGTTCACCTTTGGGGGCGTACCTCTTCTCGGATATTTTCCCGTCTAACTCCGGCATCAGCGACAGACGACATGCAGTTGTCGTGGGCGAATGAATGAAGGTACTTCTACATGCATTCTCTTATTTCATGATTTCGGGCGAATGCGGCAAAGGAAAAGCGGGATTACATACGGCCTTTGAGCATCAGGTTCCAATACATCCAGGGGAGGCCGTATTTTTTCAGGAGCCACATACTCCAGCGTTCCTTAGCCTGATTGAAGGGGAAGGTCTCCTTAGGTTTGTGGTCATAGTCAAATTCTGCCAGTATCAGTTTGCCGTAGTCTGTAATAATGGGGCAGGCAGAGTAGCCGTCATAGCGGGCAGGCAGTGGTTGGTGTCGCATGGCAGCTAGCAAGTTTTTGACTAACACGGGGGCTTGGTCGCGGATGGCCGATCCGGTTTTGGAAGTGGGCAGGTTGCTGACGTCGCCCAGGCTGAAGACATTTGGGTAACGTACGTGTTGAAGGGTGTACTTGTCGACGTCCACCCAACCAGATTCGTTGGCAAGCGGACTATTCCGCACGAAATCCGGGGGACCTTGTGGTGGGGTGACGTGGATCATGTCATAGGTCAAGACGACGGTTTCCTGCGTGTCTAGGTTTTCAAAGACCGCCTCATGGGTGTTTGGTCGGATTTCGACGAGGTTGTGCCGGAAACGGGTATCGATTCCCTTGCGGGCTAATACCTTGCTCAGTGCTTCCGCGTACTTTTCCACGCCAAAGATTTTGCGGTTGGCGGAGGCAAATACGATGCGGGAGCGGTCGCGGATCCCCGTCCGGCGGAAGTAATGCTCAGCCAGGTACATGATCTTTTGCGGAGCCGCACCGCATTTGATGGGAGTAGCTGGTTGTGTGAACAAAGCGGTACCACCCTTGAAGTTGCGAATGCATTCCCACGTATAATCGACGTACTGATAGCTATAAACGCTACACACTCCGTTGTGGCCAATCGTTTCGGGCAGCCCCTTCACTTGATCCCAGTTGAGTTGGAGACCCGGCGCTACCACAAGGTAGTCGTAGCTAACCGTTCGTCCATCACGTGTCTTAACCTGATTCTCCGCGGGTAGAAACTCAGTTACGGCATCACGAATCCAGGCGACTCCCTTCGGGATGTAATCGGCTTCTGCCCGCTCGCTGGCTTGTTTGGGGAAAACACCGGCACCCACCAGCGTCCAAAGGGGTTGGTAGTAATGTTTCTCGGATGGTTCGATAATGGCTACATCCAACCGTTTATCAGACCGACGAAGCCGAGCGGCGACTGTAATCCCTGCCGTGCCGCCTCCCACAATCAGAATCTGGTGATGCATGTTGGCGTGCATGAGAGTTCCTCCTACAGTTTTTGGATATCCATAACCGAGCCATTCCATCCTCGACAGATTCGCTGGGGATCCATATCGTGCGGCCTGAAGTCCGGGAGATAAGCGGTTCCAGCCTTAGAGCATCGGACTACGAACCTCAGTTGCCGAAACCAATATCGTTTTGGTTCACATCGCCTGGCATGGAGGATCCCCGATTTCAAGGTGAAAACCGATTTCACCCAACACACCCCAAGTCGCAGCAGTTGGTGCAAACTTCTGCGAGTGATTTGCTGACCGACTACGATCCTATCCGTCAAGTTTGTGGATGAAATCTTTGGCTTGGTGCCTTTATGGGTGCGTCTAAACTCCGCAACGCTCGGTGATCTTAGTTAAGACGATCCGGAATTGGCTCCAAGAGTTACAAAATTTTCCAAGATCACCCGTCCCCAGCAGGTGTCCAGGCCAAAGATGGGCTTATCCGTGAAACTGAGCGATACCTGGTTTGAGGAAGCGTCTGAGGCCTTCAGTTGCTGTCGAATGGCCAGATAAGATAGCCATAACAAATGATCCTGGAACAAATTCCAAATGTTGTCGTTGATGGCGGTGGGTAAAAGCGAGAATCAAGGGGCCAGCTCTCTCCTCAGCGGACAATAGCAGATTCGGTAACCGAGCGAGCAGAGGGAATTGTGGATTGACCCGGCGCGCTTCAGCCCAAAGATGTGATATTTTTGCTAACCTTTCGCCCCCTTGATCCACATCACCTACGGAGGGCATGAAATGCAAGAATCACCATTGCTACGGCAGTTTTTGCAACATAGGCACGTGATTCTCGCTTACGTTCATACGCTGACCCGCGATTGGTCCGCAAGCGAAGAGATTTTTCAAGAAGTCGGGCTTGCGATTGCTCAACAAGCCCGAAATGGCGTCCAGGTGAATCAATTTTTGGCGTGGGCATTGGAGATTGCCAGGCGGCAAACCTCGGCCTACTACCGCAGGCACCAGCGGCAGAAAAAAATAATGCCCCTGTCCGAGTCCTTGGCAGAAGTGGTGGCCCAGTCGATTCAAGAAAACGAGCGATTAGTAGGGGAAAGCGACGTCCGCTATCGGTTTTTGAAAATGTGCTTAGAAGCTCTCAAGGGGCGGAGCCGGGAAGTTATCGAACAGCGTTATAAACTTGGGCGTTCTATTTCTGACATTGCGAAGACCTTGGCGTGGCAACCAGAATCAGTCAAAGTCGCCCTGAGTCGAGCACGGCAATGGCTGCGCAATTGTGTTCAGAGAAAAGTACATCTTATTGAAGATTAGCGGGGGCTGCTGAGGTGAACGAACGGCTTTGGGAGTATCTGGGACAACTCCAGGACGGTGAGCTATCACCCGAAGACGTCCAGATATTGGCCGAGTTGTTGCGATCTGGCGATGCGGGGGACCGTTCTCTGTTTCTGGAAATGATATTGTTGGACGTTCATCTCCATGAGGCTTTCGCGGAGGAACGATCTGTAGCTGAATACCTGTCAAGTTCACCCTCCGCTGTTGAGCAAGGAGTTATTTTCGAGCGAAGAGGTTGGCCAAGGAGGGAGTGGAAAAGAGTTGGCAGTTGGGTAATTGCGAGTTGTGCGGTCTGCCTACTCGTGGCTTTAGGGATAGTCATCACAAATTGGCGGCTGGCCCCCCAACAAGCTCCGCAGGATCCATTACCGCTTGCCCAGTCCAGTCCGAGTGTAGTTGCCGAATTGAAAAAGGTGGAAGGGAATGTCCTGGTGGTGAATCATGACGAGAGCAGGCCAGCCTATTCTGGTCAGTTTCTCTTTCCGGGTCAAAGCATCGTGACACGGGGATCAGAGAGTAAGGCTTTGGTGGCCATCGATGACGACGCCAAGATGAACATCAGCGGCGACACAGTCGTGTACACATCGTTGCAAAAGGAGGAGAACGCCCGTTTGTTCATTGTGGAACAAGGCAACTTAGTAGTGGACGTGGGGCGAGTTATCAAGCGCAAGATGAAAGTGCAGACTGCAATTGGCATTGCCGTAGCCGAGGCGGAAACGTCGTTGCATATCCTCGACGGGGAGGGATTGGCAGTCATACGCGGTGAGGTCCGCTTCACTCATAAGCTCAGCGGAAAATCGATTTCGATCAGAGAGGGACATTATCTGGTGGCGACTGAGGCAGGGGACGTATCCCTGGGCCGTTTGTTCTTGGGGCAAGGAAACAATTGGGCGGTCTTTCCTAACTTCGGCTTGGATACCCGAGCGGTAGCTCTGAATCTGGCATTTTCGCCGGACAGCGAATGGTTGGCGGCGGCATGTCGTGTTAGCAAAGAAGAAAGAAGTATTCGTTTGGGGCCGGTTCAAAGCCAAGCGCCCCCGATGGAACTGTTGGGTCGGTCGTGTGTGGCATTTTCGCCGGATGGAAAGACGTTGGCTGCAGGAGGTCGTGGACATGTGATATTGTACGGTTTGCCGCCGGATCAGCCGCCACGGCTGCTGACCGACAAAAAGAATCTGGGGGAAAACACTATCAGTTGCCTAGCGTTCTCGCCCAATAGCAAAATATTGGCAACGGGTCTGAGCACAGGGAACGTACTCTTGTGGGACCTGACCACGGGAGTTGTCCAAGCCAAGTTCCCCGCCCACAATGCCTCGCTCACATCCCTCGCCTTTTCTCCTGACGGAACCCTCCTCGCATCAGGTGGTCTCGATTCCACCGTCATCGTACGGGATGCTCTGTTGGGATCAGAAAGGCTGAGAATCGATTGTCCGCCGTCACTGGCTGTTTGGGCTGTTTCCTTCTCTCCCGATAGTACCACGTTGGCCATCGCCACAGGCCCGCGGGATTTTCGCATGCGTTATCCCGTAGGTGATGTACGGCTATGGGACATTGCTGGTCAGAAAATGAAGCATATCCTATGCGGCCACACCCGAGCGGTAACCTCGCTAGCATTCTCCTCCGATGGCTTGACTATCGTGACGGGAAGTGCCGATACCACAGTGCGTTTCTGGAATGTGACGAAGGGCGCAGAGTACGGCATGCTGAAAGGGCATGAAGGAGCCGTGGGCTTTGAGGGTCTGAGTGTAGCTTTGTCTCCCGATGGAAAATACCTCGCCACAGGCAGCTACGACCGCACTGTCAAGGTCTGGAAAACGACTACTTTGTTGAACAACGATGAACCGACTGATTCGCTTGCGAGGACAGGCCCATGGTTGGACGCCGAACTGTTCAGACCACGCGGCCTTACATTAGCCGAGCCAATAAGGAGCAATTACCAACGGCCTCGCTATCGCTAGAGCAAGCCTCCCCCCGATGGTTGTTTGACTAGTCCGATTTCATCCATCGGCGGTCCGAACAGTGAGCGATCTGGCAAACAAGACAGCTTCCCCTCCAACAACCACCCTGAAAGCCGCGACAACGGAGGGAAACAGAGATGAATAAGCGCCGGAGCTATTCGTTGAGCCGAAAGAGAATGCCTTCTTTCCATCTCATACTGGTATTAGTTGGGATCGGCTGTTTTGCATCTGGCGAGTGTCTCGCAGGGGAGGCGCCGAAGGAGCCGTCATTCCATCGGCATGTGCTGCCGGTGTTGAGCAAACTCGGCTGCAATGCGGGATCCTGTCACGGGATGGTTCAAGGTAGGGGAGGCTTTCGTCTCAGTCTCTTCGGCTACTTGCCTGCTGCTGACCACGACCAATTGTTGAAAGATGCATCGGGGCGACGGGTCAATCTTGTCCATCCTGAGAATAGCCTGTTTCTGTTGAAGGCCACGGGTCAAGTTCCGCACGAAGGCGGCATGCGCACGGGTGTGGGTTCTTACGAGTACCAAATTCTCCGCAATTGGGTGGCGGCGGGTGCCCCGTTCGATTCCGTCAATAACTCTCATGTGAAGGAAATGATTGTGTCTCCGGCGCGGTTTACAGGCAAGCCGAAAGAGCATTTTACATTGAAAGTGGAAGTAGTTTTCCGGGACGGGTCGCGGGAAGATATCACAGCTCTGTGTGTGTTTGAGTCCAACAATCGGGAGGTGGCCGAAGTTGATGCCCGCGGACATGTGAGTGTGGTAGGAGTAGGAGACGCGGCTATCGTGATTCGCTACCCGGGCCAAGTTGGCATGGCCCTGGTAGTGGTAATGCCCGAAAAAATCGAGAACAGTTTCCCCGAAGTGAAAGAACACAACTTCATTGACAAACATATCCTTGCTCGTTTACGTCTTCTTGGCATTCAACCATCGGAGTTGTGCGATGATGCTACTTTTCTCCGCCGAGTTTATCTGGACGTGACTGGTGCTCTGCCGACACCCGATGAAGTGCGTGCCTTTTTGGCAGACAAGGACCCGGAGAAGCGCTCCAAAAAGATTGAAGCTTTGCTAGGGCATCCTGATCATGCGGCTTTGTGGGCCACCAAGTTTATGGACATCCTGCGTTTGAGCAGTTTCCACGCTCCAGGTTTTCCTCCGCAGGTGCACCATGAGTACCGCGCCTACGAGTGGTTGCGAGCGCGGTTGAAGGAAAACATCCCTTACGATCAACTCGTGGAACGTATCCTCACGGCAACTTCGCGCGAAGGGCGGAGCCTGGAAGAATGGGCCGAGGAAGCCGTCAAGATCGTGCTCGAAGAGGTAGAGGGAAAAGCGCCGACGACCTATGCCGCCCGCAAAACTCTGGATTTGTTCTGGCAGCGACGCATGGAGAGCGATGTGGATCATGCCATTCGCGTCGGACATGCGTTTTTGGGCCTGCGTTTGCAATGCGCACAGTGCCATCGCCATCCCAATGACGTGTGGACCCAGGATGATCTTCTCAGCTTTGCCAACTTTTTCATGCGGATACCCCACTATAACGGCCTTGCTGCTCCGCGCGCCAAGGCGAGTCAAGAGGTCGTAGCTCTGGCGTTGCAAAAGGCCAAAGGGTTGCCCCCGAAAGCCCAAGGTTTGCTCAAAGGGCAGCTTGGCGACGGGGAAATCTGGGTGCTGACCAGGAAAGACCTTGACGGGCCTGGGATGAAGAATGGCCGTTCGTTCTTCAACAGCGGCCAGAAAGCAACCGGCTACGCCATCGTCACGAGTCCGCTCGGCACGCAAACTTCCAAGACGCTGCGTTTTCTCGGCGAGAGGGAGCCGATAGCCGAGCCGCCCGACGGTGTGGATCGCCGCCAACTCGTGATGGATTGGTTGCGGCGCCCGGACAATCCGTTTTTCGCCAAGGCGATCGTCAACCGCGTGTGGGAACATTATTTCGGGCGCGGCCTGATCGATCCGGTGGACGACCTTTCGCCGTTGAATCCTCCGTCGCACCCGGAACTGCTCCAGGAATTGTGCGCGGGATTCATCAGGAATGGCTACGATTTGAGATGGCTGCATCGGACCATTCTCTGTAGCCGCACTTACCAGCAAAGCAGTGTGACCAACGACAGCAATCGGCACGATCGCCGTAATTTCGCCTCGTTTTACCTGCGGCGTCTACCGGCAGAGGTGTTGCTGGACTGCTTCGACCAAGTTGTGGGAATCCGGTCCGTTCCGGGAGAGAAAGTGCCGCCGGGAATGCCGGCAGGTATTCGGCTATTGGAAGGCGGAGCCATTTTCCACCGCAAAGACACAGACACGGCATTCGCCTTGGAGGCCTTTGGCCGACCGAAGCGCGATGTGGAAGTTGTTTGCGATTGCGAACGCGAGAACCAAGCCAACATGCTTCAAGCCCTTTATTTTGCCAATCATCCGGCAGTACGCAAAAAGCTCAAGGATCCCAGGAATCGCTTGTCTGAGATTCTCAAAAAATACCCCACAGAGGCGGAACGGATCACCGAAATCTTCTTGCTTACTCTAAGCCGAATGCCCTCCGACCAGGAGCTTCACTTGGCCCAGGAGTTCCTGAAACAAACACACGACACCCTGGAAGGTTACAGGAGCTTGATCTGGAGCCTGGTGAACTCGAATGAGTTTATTTTCAACCACTAGCAGACAAGTCCTGCCGCATTGGAACCATTGCCAAGGGAGGAAGGAAGCATGAATCGTCGCCATTTTCTGACGATTGGCGGGAGCACCCTGTTTGGGCTGACGTGGGCAGATATTCTGCGTGCTCAGGCTGTAACTGAGGTTGGTCGTCCCCAGCCGAAGGCACGCCAGATGATCTGTCTCTGGTTGGGTGGAGGACCGCCCCATCGTGATTCGTTTGATCCAAAGCCTGATGCTCCTGCGGAATTTCGTAGCTCGTTCCAAACAATCCGTACCAATGTGCCGGGTATTCACGTGACGGAATTATTGCCGCGGATGGCGCGAATCGCTGACAAGTACACCATCATTCGCTCCTGTACTACCGGAGATGCGCGAGCAGACCATGCTAAGGATACCTACTACTGGTTGACCGGTAACCGCCGACGTGAACCACAAACCCCTAAGTATCCGACTTACGGAAGCGTTGTAGCAAAGCTCCGCCCCGCCCCGCCTGGCATCCCCAGTTTCATCTCGTTTGAAGGAGCCAACGTACTGGTCGATTCCTACCTGGGTTCCGCGGTAGCTCCTTTGGTGTTTTCAGACCAGCAAGCTAAGGCTATGCGAGAAATGCTTACAGTTCCCCAGGTGCAATTGACGCAATTTGATCGTGAACGCAATTTGGTGCAAGCCTTCAACGCACTCCGTTACCAACTCGATAAGTTTGAGCCGCTCTTAGAAGGACGTGATCGTTTCCAGCAAAATGCCTTTGATATGCTGCGATCAGCACGTATTGCCCAGGCGTTGGACCTCAGCAAGGAAAGCCCACGCAATTTGCAGCGCTACGGAGCGACTTCTGACAATAAGACCCGCGGCGGTCGCAGCGCGTGTGAATCGGTACTTCTGGCTCGGAGGCTGATCGAGGCAGGTGTACCGTTCGTCCACCTCCGGCTGCTGAGTTGGGATTTCCACGACGATAACGATGGCGGGTGCCGCAACAACTGGCCTTCAATCGATAGTGCTGTGTCTAGCTTGTTGGAAGACCTCGACGAACGCGGCTTGCTGAAAACCACTATCGTGGCTCTCTTGGGCGAAATGGGGCGGACCCCTTGGCGTCAAGGTGGCGGTGGCAAAGGTACCGACCATTGGCCTGTCCAATTCGTCGTTGTCGCGGGCGGCGGCTTTAAGGGAGGGACTGTTGTCGGCACCACGGATTATCGCGCCGCTCAGATCACCGACAAGCTTTATTACGTCGAGAGCTTCGCTCGCACCATCTATACTTTGCTCGGCATCAACCCGGACCAGGAACTACTCACCACTGATGGCCGACCCATCAAAATTGTCGTTCAAGATCGGCCGCTTATTCGTGAGGCGCTGGCGTAAAGCAACGAAGCGCATTGGGTGTCAGGTGCCCGCCAAACGAAACTCTCTACCATCCCCCCTGCCTTTTATCAGAGAAATGAACTTGTCGAATGTTGCTGGTGTGCTTGTGGAAGGTGGACCTAATGCGTTGGCTACCATGCCGTGTGCGAGCTGATCGGAACGGGGTGAATCGCCAAGGGCCGGAGTGTTATAGGGTGCCTAAGGACTCGGCAGGCGATTGGCTCACGGAATTTGCAAAGAGGACTCGGAGGACGCGCAGATGACTGTCTATTGGCCCCACCTTGTTGGAGAAACTCAAGCATGGCCTCTGCGGTCCTGGTATCGTTGGGTATTTCCCCTGCTGGCGGTTATCGGCGGTCTCCCTTCCCAAGGCTTGGCGCAGGTCCAGCGGCAGGATGGCCCGTCGATTCCGCCCGAACCCATGTTTACCAGGCATATAGTTCCGTTGCTTAGTCGCTTGGGATGCAATGGGGGGGCTTGCCACGGTGCGGTTCAGGGAAAGGGTGGATTGCGGCTCAGTTTGTTCGGTGCTGAACCGGAGTCGGATTACGACCACCTGAGCCGAGAATTCAGCGGACGGCGATTGAACCTGCTGGATCCCGCTGCAAGTCTCTTTTTGCTAAAGCCAACCGGTCAGGTCAATCACGAGGGAGGCGTGCGGTTGGCTGTAGGCAGTCGGGAGTATCAGTATCTGTACAACTGGATTGCGAAGGGTGCGCGGCTAGACCCGCGGGACTCCTCGCGATTGATCGGCCTCAAAGTGACGCCAGCAAGCCATACCGTCAGACCGGGAGAGGAATATCGGTTACACGTCGAGGCTAGCTTCAGCGATGGCAGTAGGGAAGAGGTAACCGAGCTGTGCGTCTTCGAGTCGCACGATCCCGCCGTGGCCGAAGTGGACCAGCAAGGGCGAGTGCGGGCCATCCGACCGGGAGACGCGGCGTTAGTGATTCGCTACCGGTCCGAGCCAGTCGTGGCCATGCTTCTGGTTAGCAGCGAAGCGAAAGTGACATTCCCCCAAATTCAGGAACACAATTTCATCGATAAGCACGTGCTGAACAAACTGCGTCAACTGGGCATTCCGCCTGCCGATCTGTGCGATGACGTCACCTTCCTACGGCGTGTCTCGCTAGATGTAACCGGAGCTTTGCCGACACCTGAAGAGATTCGCGCCTTTGTGGAGAGCAAGGATCCTGAGAAACGACGCAAGAAGATCGAGGAGTTGCTCAATCGGCCTGGCTACTCGGCGGTGTGGGCGACAAAGTTTTGCGACCTGCTTCGTCCGCGGATCAGTTACGACACCAACCGGCACGCGCCCGAGCCGGCAAGCGTCCGCCGTTTTTATAGCTGGATTCGGGCACGGCTAGAGGAGAATACCCCCTACGACGAACTTGTCGCACGCATTTTGACAGCAACTTCATTGGAAGGCCGCAGTCGAGAAGAATGGATCAACGAAGCCATTGCGTTAGCGGCGGAGGAGAGGAAAGGCGGCGAACTGAAAATTTACAACAACCGGCGAACACTGGATTTGTATTGGCACCGCTTCGATGCCACCGGAGTCAAGGGGACTATTCAGATCGCCCATGCCTTTCTCGGTTTACGCCTTCAGTGTGCGGAGTGTCATCGTCATCCGCATGATGTTTGGACCCAGGATGATCTCTTGAGCTTCGCCAACTTTTTCAATCGCCTTCGGGCCAACACAGGCGTCTTGGACCAAAAACAAGCCGCTGAAGTGACAAGAAAGGCGGGCAGTGGCCTTACCGCCGAGGAAAAAAAGCAATTGGCAGCTAGGTTGGAGGAACGAGATAAGCTCCGGATTCCCCGGTGGTTGGACATGTCAGCCGTCTATCACGTCAAGGGTAACGTCTTTGGTTGGGCGACAGCATCTAGCACGCTCGGCACTCAGAGATCTGAAAAGTTCCGTTTGTTGGGGGAGAAGGACAATATCCAAATTCCCGACGAGCAAGATCCGCGTGAGGTGGTGGTCGCCTGGTTGCGGCGTCCAGACAATCCGTTTTTCGCTAAGGCGATCGTCAACCGTGTCTGGGCGCACTACTTCGGTCGGGGCCTGGTTGATCCCGTGGATGACCTGTCCCCTCTCAATCCGCCCAGCCATCCCGAACTGTTGCAGGAACTCGCAAGCGGCTTCATCGCGAGTAAGTACGACCTGAAATGGCTGCACCGAACGATCCTGCAAAGCCGGACTTACCAACAAAGCGCCCATCCCCATCCGGCCAACCCTGGAGAGCATCGCTATTATGCTTCGTTCTATCGTCGGCGTTTGCCGGCGGAGGTGGTGATTGATGCCATCAATCACGCCACGGGCAGTAGCGAGAGGTACGGTTCGGGCATTCCGGCAGGTACGCGCGCTGTGGAGCTACCGGGCCGTCTCGAGGAGGGCATCATCACCAATCACTTTGTCGAGCATGCCTTCACGGTCTTCGGTAAGCCGCGACGCAGCCCGGAGACAGTTTGCGACTGCGAACGCGACAGCTTGCCCAACCTGGAGCAAAGCTTGTTTATGGCCAATCATCCAGAAGTGATCAGGAAGATCAGCGCCCCCACGGGGCGAGTCGCCCAAATTGTCAAGATGCATAGCAACGACGCCAAACGTCTTGAGGAGCTGTACCTGTGGACATTATGTCGGCTGCCAACTGAGGCCGAGCGCCGGCTGTGCTTGGAGCATCTCAAGAATGCCCCCTCGGCCCAAGTAGGGCTAGAGGGGATCATGTGGAGCTTACTCAACAGTAGCAGCTTTTTGCTGAACTACTAAGCCGAGCAATCCCAGCGGTGCATGCGAAATTATTCTGAGATTATTTTGAACAAAATATAGAAAAAGGAGGTCCAACATGTTCGGATGTCCAACATTCAATCGTCTGATGAGTCGGCGGAAGTTTTTCCAAATAGGTGGGGTCGGAATGTTCGGTTTGACTTGGGCCGACGTGTTGCGTGCCCAGGCGGCGGACGGTGGTAAGCGGGGACGTGGTCGAGCTAAGCAGGCGATCTTCATCTTCTTGCCCGGTGGTCCGCCGCATCAAGACATGTTCGACATGAAGCCTGAGCATCCAGAGGCTGAAATTCGGGGTCCATTCCGCCCCATTGCGACTAAGGTTCCCGGCTTGCAAGTATGTGAGCATCTGCCGAAGTTGGCTCAAGTCGCTGACAAGTTTACGATCCTCCGTTCGGTCAACGCACGAGGCTTTCCCTTAGCCGGGGGCCACTTTGGCGGACTATGTTGGAAATGTGGTAATCGCCGCAGCACGGCTGGCACGCCCAAGTATCCAGCTTACGGATCAGTTGTCGCCAAGCTTGTTCCTACACCCCACGACCTGCCTGGTTTTGTCGTCCTCGGCGATCTCAATTCCAATTCACCCGGAATGAAAGAAAACTATCTAGGGCCTGCTTACAACCCCTTGGTGATCACTCTGTCCGACAGACCGCGGCAACCCAAACCACTCAGTACCGATCCACGGCAAGGCCCGGATTTCCCGGACATCACTCGTTTGCAAGTCAATGCGGCTGACTTCGAACGCAACACGCTGCTGCTTCGTTCGTTGGAAGCCCAACTGCGACAGCTCGACCGAGCGGAACCGTTACTGGGAGCAATGGACCAGTTCCAGCAGAAAGCCTTCGATATCTTGCGTTCACCCAAGCTACGCGAAGCTGTGGACCTGAGCAAGGAATCGCACCAAACCAAAGAACGCTACGGCTTCTCCGTGTACGACTCCCATGACAACCCCAGTAAGGCGGGGAATATCTATTCGCCTCGGGTATTGGCAGCTCGGCGACTGATCGAGGCGGGCGTGCCGTTTGTGTATCTCGATTTCGGCTCCTGGGACTGGCACGGCGGCCCCGGCCAATTGGAAAAAGCCTTGCCGGTCCTGGCTAGTTTCGATGCCGCCATCAGTGCGTTGATCACTGATCTGGACGAGCGCGGCTTGCTCGATACGACCCTGGTGGTGGCGTGTGGCGAAATGGGACGTACACCGCGGTTCCAAGGCAAGAACGGCTACGGTCGCGACCACTGGGCGCCAGCGCAGTTTGTCTTTGTCGCCGGTGGCGGCTTCAAGCGCGGTGCGGTGGTGGGGGCTACCGATTCCATGGCAGCCTACGTGAAAGACAATGAATACAAGGTCACCAGTCTGGGCAAGACCATCTATCACCTGCTTGGTATCGACCCTGATCACCAACTGTACACCACGGACAATCGTCCCATCAGGATCATCGATGACGATAAGGCGCCGTTGATCCACGAAGCGATCATCTGAGCATAGCTCCGCCGGGGAAAGAGGGTACACCGATGATAACGATTGGTGAACGGTGCGTTGGGACTAAGGGCCTTTCACGACGCGAGTTTCTGCGCGTGGGGAGTCTTGGTCTGGGTGGACTCACGCTGCCGTGGCTGTTGGCGAACCGAGCTGCCGGCGCCGCAAGAACTGGAAGGTGGAGGATGGCGCCATCGTCCTTAGGCATACCGAGGAACGGCCGGCGTGGCATGACCTCATCTATCTCGACGAAAAGTTCGAGAACTTCCACCTGTCGCTGGACTGGAAAGCAGAGTGCAACAGCGGCGTGTTCGTGCGGGCTGGCGTTCCGGGCACCCCCTGGGCTTACTTGGAAATCGCAATCAGCGGCGAATACAAGAATCGCAAACGGGTCCCACCTGATCAGGCGGACGGCGCCCTGTACAGTCTGGCGGCGCCGTCGCGCGATGCCCCCAGTCACGAAGGCTGGAACAACTTTTACATCATTTGTGACGGTCCGATCATTTCCTGCATGCTCAACGGTATTGAAACATTCCGGGTCGATTTCCGCGAGGAAAAATGGCACAAGCCGCAGGGCAAGTTCAAACTGGTGTACGCCAACTTACCGCGCGAAGGCTGGGTCGTTCTCCAGGACCATGGCAGCAAGGGCAAGTTCCTCGGCTTCAAGAATATCAAGCTCAAAGTCCTAGCGAGTGGGAAGTAGCAGATCCCGATGCGGAGGGTGCGAAATGGCCGGACGGTGGCTCCTGCACGGCATTCTCGTGATGGGTGGGCTGCTGCTTGCCCGCCCGCCTCTGGGCTTGGGAGCAGAGAACGCTGACCCCAGTGACATCGAGTTTTTTGAGGCCCGCATTCGTCCCATCCTCGTGAAACATTGTTACGCATGCCACTCGTCCCAGGCGGCCAAGGTGCGGGGCGGTTTGCTCCTGGACCATCGTAACGGCGTGCTTCAAGGCGGGAACAGCGGACCGGCAGTGATACCCGGCCGACCAGAGGAAAGCCTGCTCATTCAAGCCCTCAAACACCAGGGCAGAAGGATGCCTCCTGGAGAAAAACTGCCGGCGGCAGTCATCGAGGACTTTGTGCACTGGGTCAAGATCGGCGCACCAGACCCACGCTCCGAGGAGATTCGGGCGGTTGCCTCGCCTGCCGACAAAGCTAAGGACCTTTGGTCATTGAAGCCTTTATCGGACCCCGTGGTCCCTGTTGTCCAAGAGACGACCTGGCCGCGGACAGACATTGACCGTTTCATTCTGGCCAATCTGGAAGCCAAAGGATTGAAACCCGTCGCCGATGCTGAACCGCACGTTCTGTTGCGTCGGCTCCATTACGTGCTGACCGGTCTGCCGCCTACGCTCGCGGAACGGGAGCGGTTTTTGGAGATGTGGCGGCGGGATCAGGTAGTGGCTGTGGCGCAGACGGTAGATGAATTGCTGGCCTCACCGCATTTTGGCGAGCGCTGGGCCCGCCATTGGCTCGATTTGGCACGGTATGCCGATGTCAGTGGTGCCACCGCCCCCGTCGCTTATCCGCAAGCCTGGCGCTACCGGGAATACGTCATAGACGCCTTCAATAAAGACAAGCCCTTCGATCGTTTTGTCCGGGAGCAGCTTGCCGGCGACTTGCTGCCTGCGTCCCGCCCCGAGGAAAAAGCGGCCAACTTGATTGCTACGGGGTACCTGGCGCTGTTTCACGTCGTCGCCGCTGATCGGAATCCGGAAAAGCGACGATTGGACATCGTCGATGAACAGCTCGAGGTGATAGGCAAAACCTTTTTAGGCATGTCGCTCGGTTGTGCACGCTGCCACGATCATAAGCTCGATCCCATCACCACACGAGACTACTACGCCCTCGCTGGAATTTTGCGTAGTACGCGCAGCATCAACAATGCCAAGGGGGATTTCGGTTCTGGTGTGCCTGGGATTGTCGCTCTCGGAAAACTGCCACCGACCGTACCGGTGTGGATGCGCGGTGCGGATGGCGGTGTGATGGCCGTTCGGGATGACAACGAGATCGTCGATGTGGCGATTCGCAAGGGAGGCGATGTGGATCGGCTTGGCCCTGTGGTGCCACGCGGCTTTCCTGTGCTGTTGACCTCGAAACCGGCATCCACCATTCCCCGGAATCAAAGTGGTCGGCTCCAGTTGGCTGATTGGCTGCTCAGTCCAGACAATCCCTTGGTGTCGCGGGTCATCGTCAATCGCATCTGGCATCATGTTTTTGGTGCGGGCTTGGTGCGCACCACCGATAACTTCGGTACCACGGGCGAGTTGCCGAGCCATCCCGAATTGCTGGACTACCTCGCGCGGCGATTCCGCGAGTATCACCGGGGAAGTTTCAAGTCGTTCATCAAAGAATTGTTGCTGACACGGACATGGCAGTTGAGCGCCAGCGACGACGCCAAAGCCCAGACTGTGGACCCCGACAATCGTCTGCTCTGGCGTGCGCATCGTCGACGGCAAGACGCCGAAGCTTTGCATGATGCCATGATGTTCGTCGCGGGCCGTCTCGATCTCCAACCTGCCACTTACACCGTCCCTGAGACCTTCAAGGGAACTGGCAATCAGGGAAGCACCATGCATTTGGCCATTCCGCGTGAGACTCTTTACAAACGTGCCATTTATTGGCCAGTCTTTCGCAAGGATGTGCCCGCGGCTTTGGATATGTTGAGTATCTTTGACATGCCCCCAGCAACTTCTCCCTGCGGTACCCGGGCAGTCTCCATTGTCCCCTCGCAAGCCTTGTTCTTGCTCAATAGCCCGCTGGTCCTGGAATGTGCCGAGGCTTTGGCGGTAAAAGTACGGTCCGATCCCGAACTGACCACAGAAGCCAAGCGCATCGACCGCCTCTACCTCCTCCTGTTTGGACGCCAGGCCAGTGCCAAGGAGCAACAGCAACTGCACAGCTTTCTCTCCACTTTTGTTGCTCAACTTGGAGACCGCCCCGACGCTTATGACGTAGCCTGGACTCGATTATGCCATACTTTGCTGATTTCCAATGAATTCACGGTGGTGGAGTAAGCAACCGCTTCCTTACGGAGACATCAGCAACTTTGTGTACGGACTCGCAGTATGAAATGTGCAAGATACCTGGGGGTCATGAGCAGAGAGGTAGGTGCGAACGAAGAAAATTGTGTCATCCGACCCCGAAGGTGGATACAAATGGTGTTCAACCAGGAGATCAAGAAACGGCCTTGAGCGCGAACGAAGCGCTGATACGGTCAATTGATAACCGGAATTTGCAGGGGGGGCTGATGCGAACGCGACTTCATCGGTCGGCAGCTTCGAGGGAGATGAGTATGAGCATGAAGGCATCGTTTCCGTGCGGACGCGTTCCAGTAATTCCGGCCACCCGTCGTGAGTTTCTCCAACAAACGGCGCTGGGCTTTGGCTCGCTCGCCTTTGCTGCCTTGGTTACGCAGTCAACAGCAGGTACCCCTATCGATTCTCGAGCGCTTTCTACTGGCTCGCCCCTAGCTCCCAAGCTTCCCCATTTCCAGCCACGCGCTAAGCGGGTGATTCTGCTTTTCATGGAAGGCGGTCCATCGCACGTGGACCTGCTTGACTATAAGCCAGAGCTTTTCCGCCGCCATGGCCAACATCTGTCTCCCGAATCGTTGCCGCGGCATTTTCGGGAAGGTAAGGCGGAGAACCCTGAGGATTTCGGTCCACTCATGGCGACGCCCGTCAAGTTCAAGCAATACGGCCAATCCGGATTGTGGCTGTCGGATGTCATCCCACACATCGCCCAATGTGCTGACCAGTTGTGTGTGCTTAAGGGTATGGTGTGCGACAGTACCGAGCATGGGACGGCGGTGCAGCAGTTTCACACAGGCATGGTGGTTCCGCGGCCGAGCATGGGGGCTTGGATCACTTACGCTTTAGGAACGGAAAACCAAAACCTTCCCGGCTTCGTGGTCATTTCACCGCCGGCTGGCACAACTATAAACTGTGGGAGCGGCTTCTTGCCGCCGATTTATCAGGCTACCTTGCTGCATAATACCGACAAATCCAGCGGAGAAAAGCTACGTTACCTGACTGATCCACGATTGCCTCCGGAACTTCGGCGTAAGCAACTGGAACTTTTGCGTGAGATTAACCGCGAACATGCTCAGAGGGCCGGACAGGATACAACTCTGGAAAGTATGATCGAGTCCTTCGAGATGGCGGCGCGGATGCAACTTTCGGCGCCGGAAGTGCTTGACATTTCCCGTGAAACTCCCGAAACGATGGCTCGTTACGGCATCGGCGCGGGGGAAACAGACAGCTTTGGCCGACAGTGTTTATTAGCTCGGCGGCTTGTTGAAGCAGGTGTGCGCTTCATCCAAGTCACCAGCAAGGGGTGGGACCATCACAACACGATACATCGCAGCCTCAGGAGCAGTTGCGCCAGAGTCGATAAGCCGACCGCAGCGCTCTTGACAGACCTCAAACAGCGGGGACTGCTTGACGACACACTCGTCATTTGGTCGGGAGAATTCGGTCGAACTCCTCTGGTGCAAGGGGTGCGGGGCAAGACAACCCTCAACTACGAGGCTCTGGGGCGCGGACACAACCCCTATGGCTGGAGCCTCTGGTTAGCAGGTGGCGGTGTCAAAGGCGGGTTCTGTTATGGCAAAACGGATGACTTTGGCTTCCAAGCCGTCGAAGATCGGGTCCACATTCATGATTTGCATGCGACCATTCTGTACTTGCTCGGACTGGATCATGAACGGCTGACTTACCGGCACGCAGGGCGGGATTTCCGCCTCACCGACGTGCACGGGCGGGTGGTCAAGGAAATCGTGGCGTAACTACCGCTATGCGATGGAGAGAATGACATGTTGCCTTTCACTCTCGCTCTCGCTGGGTATGGGCTTGTTCTTTGGTCGGCATCGTCGTCCCTGACAGCCGACAAACTACCGCCCAAGGTCCCGCAGCGAGAGCATTTTGCCTTTTGCAACTTCTTCGAATACCTGGACGGCCCAAAGCTGGAAGCGCTGTCCGGCCGGAGTCCCAACCTGGCCTGGGACGAAAAGGGAAACATGTATTTCTTCGCGACGTTCTGGTACGGAGCCATCCGTTGTATCCGCACCGATGGTCGAGTCGTAACCATTACCGGCAATGATTACTGGACGCCGGATTTGAATCTTAGCGAGGGGCCAGCGAGTGCGTTTCCATCGCCAACAGGCGGCTGGGGGAATAATTACAGCTACCCCATGGGGGGTATTGCCGTGCAAGGCGTGCCGCACGAGGGAGAAGACAAGGGCTGCATCTACGTCGCCAGCCACCACGGGGGCATCTACCGGGTCTTCCGCAACAAGAGCAAGAATAACCGTTGGTGGTTTGCTCAAGCCATCGGCTTCGGCAAGGACGCTGTTCCACGAAAGCGCGGCGAATCAGCCGAGGCAAAGAGTGTGAACCTAAGTTACGTATCGAATCTGCAAATTGGCCTCAATGGTAGATTGCAGCTCTTCACCAAGGGTTCGTTTCTGGAGTTTCACGACGGCAAGTTAATGTGTCTGCTTGGGCCGGATGATTACGTGGGTAAAGCGGATAACGGCGGGCCGAGACAGTCCTGTTCCGAAGGTTACCTTGCGGGTGATGGTTCCTTCTACCTGGGGACTTACTACGATGGGGAGGGATACGGCAGCCGGGGAGTGGCTATCTATCGAGCCAAGTTGGCGAATGGAGTCGTCAAGGTGGAGCCTGTGGCCAAGGCCCAAAGCGGCCAACCTCGAGATGGCAACGCCCTGACGGAGGCAGGTTGGTTTTGCGGGCCGCACTTCGCGTTCGGACGGAACGAGGCCCGTTATCAGCCGCCCAACGTCGTCTTCACCAGTTCCCACGACGAAGCCACATTACGGCGTATCCTCGACGGGCGTAGTGCCACCCTGTGCAGCGACGGGGAATGGCGGGAAGTACTCCGAAGCAATCCAAAAGAAACGCCGTGGTGGTTTCACTTTTGGCGCATTGGTCCAGGTGGTGCGAGCTATCAGGTTTACCGCGGTGGCGATTGGGGTTCCGACCAGAGAATGTACCGGATTACGGGCATCGATTACACCCGGCCAACCGCGAAATAGAACGAACTGTCGCAAAAGGGAGCGTATCCTCATGAAACGACTCGTAGGCATGCTACTGCTGGGCAGTGCCTCCATCTTATCGGGAGGTCTCGGTGCAGAAGTTACGGTAAGTGATGCGATCGAAATTACGCCCCGCTTCGAAACACCCCGTTGTCAGATGTGGCCTCGGGCAGCATGGGCCGAAGAACCGCAACTTTGGCTCGTGGCGTGGCGCGAAGGAAACACGAACGCCTTGGAGGCGGACATTTGGTGCGCCCGCGTCCATGCGGACGGCAAACCCCTCGATCCAGCAGGAATCAAGGTCTGTGCGGCGGCTGACAACCAGGAACGACCGTCCGTGGCGTCGGACGGCAAAAACTTCCTGATAGTGTGGGAAGACTACCGCAACGGTAAGGACTACGATGTGTACGCAGCCCGTGTGTCCGCCGATGGGAAAGTGCTAGACCCGGATGGTTTTCTCGTGGCCGGTGGTGCCCATAATCAGTGCCATCCCGTTGTGGTTTTCGCGAGCGGCCATTATCACGTCGTCTGGCAAAGTTACGGGCAAGATGGACCTCGCTATCTGCTCTGTGCAACACGTATCTCCCCGGAAGGGAAGGTCATGGACCGCGCCTTGCTCATTACCGAGCCTGGCAAAAGCCTGGGAGACAAGACGGCCAGCGCGTATAACCCGGTGATTGCTGCTACCCCAGACCGCATTTTAGTGGCATACCTAATTGCAGATGGCAACCCCATGAATATTACGATTCGATCGGCTGTCCTGAGCATCGATCCAACAAGCGGCCGTCCCCTAGGACCCCCGCAGAATCTTGGTCCCGCCGAGCAGCGGATGCCAGCCTTGGCATGTGACCCCGGCGGTGCACTTGTCGCCGTGCCGCTGGGTAGTGCCGGCCAGAATACAGGCTTTCGTTTGTATCGCCTTGATAGAACCGGCAAGGTGGTTGACGGCCCGCGACAAGTTGCCGCGCCGACTGCCAAACGACTTGTACCGCTCTTCACGTTGGCGTTCGATGGACGGAATTATCTCCTTACAATGGATCGTCCGGACCTGCGGGAAGGGCACGTCAAGCAGATCAAGGTCTGGGGTTGGCAAATGCCGCCTGACCGTTTTCCACTGTCCGAAGATGCTCTCAAATACGATGCCGTTGAGAAATACGGCTTCCTGATCGCCGGAGTAGGCGACAAATACCAAATGCAGGGTTTTGCTTGCGCAGGCCGAAAGGGCCACGTTCTGGTCGCTTACGTCCAAGTCGAGGGACCGGACAATCTGAAATTGCTAGCGCGGCTGGTCCGCGCCAAATGATCTCAGTACCTAAAGGGACCGCTGTCATCGTACCTACGGGAGACTGGATTCTCGATGACGTGGACTTGTGCAATCCGGCACTCCCGAAAGCTGCGGGGGAAGCTAACTGGCGAGTTGTCTGGAATTCAAACCATCCTTTATCTGCCCACCACCTGCCGCCCATCATTAGCGATGACGACTAACGTACCGCTGAGGTTGGATTGGCGACCTTCTGGCAGACGACCAGCTTAATCTGATTGACCCCAGTCTGTGGACATCACGCTCCAGCATTGGCATCCCCGATAGCTACTTGTTATGTTACGGTCTATTTGACGGCACCGCTTACCGCATTGATCCGCCACGCCTAGCAGATTCACGCAGTTAGTAGAGTCTGTTTCCGAACAACATGAGACAGTCTGAAACGGCAGTTTTCCGGGTGTCATCCGAGTTCTGAAATGGTCGTTGTGGACTTCGGCGATTTCCGAGTGTTGGTAATCTTGGGCATCGTTGCTGGGACCACTTAGTGCCCAGAAGTGGTTGTATTCCATAAAACACACATCGAACTATCGAGAGGTGAAATTGTACGATCTTCCTGGAGACTAACTATTTCATAATCTCGGTCGGCCCTCGCAAATGAGAGTTTACGGTGTGGAGTTTGGGGTTCTGGAACAATTTCTAGAACAAGATAAGTCATTGAGTTGAACGCAGCCGTGATAACAAACATCGAGGCAGAGGAGACGATGGTGCGAATTTCCCGAATTGTGTTTTGGTTGATGGCACTTGCCTGGGGGATGATGGCTGGATTTGTTGCCATGGGCGGCTTCAGCTCGGAGGCTAAACAGCAGGAATGTCGTCTCCTTGAGTATGCTCCTGCCCCCGTGGACAACCCTCTCAAAGGCCTCGTGCCTTATCAGGGTGATTACCGTGAGTATTTCCCACACAGTATGGAGTTCAATTATCTACCATATTCGGCTCTCGTAAAGGGATACAACGAGTTTGATTGGGCGCCGTTGGAGAAGATGTTGAATGATATTGCCGGTCGGGGTCATCAGGCTGTTTTTCGCATCTGTTTGGAGTATCCCGGTAGAAAAGGTCTGATTCCTGATTTCCTGATTCGAGATGGTCTGAAAATCCACAAGTGGTGGTATAGCGAGGGGCCAGGGCACGCACCCGCCTTAGTCGAGACCCCCGACTATGAAGATAGGAATTTGCGGAAGTCATTGAGATCGTTTGTTACGGCGTTGGGCCAGAGATACGATGGGGATCCACGTATTGGTTTTATCACAGCCGGGCTTCTTGGACTGTGGGGTGAATGGCATACTTACCCGAAGGTCGAATTGTTCGCCTCCAAAACAGTGCAACTCGAAGTCATGGACGCTTACGAGGCGGTGTTCAAGGTTACGCCGGTACTTTTCCGTTACCCTGTCGGTGAAAAATCATTTCGATCAGATTTGGCGAAGAATGTGGATCGCCCCTTTGGATATCATGATGATTCGTTTGCCTGGGCCACCTTGCACACTGGCAGGAAAGGGGACGAGTGGTTTTTCATGACCGCCCTGAAGGCAGCGGGTGCAGAAGAGAAGTGGAAGACTCACCCCATTGGCGGGGAGATCCGCCCCGAAGCGTGGGGGATCGTGTTCGACGAGAAACCTCGAGACAAGCGAGTTCAGGATTTCCTCCAGTGTGTGGAAGCTACCCATGTCAGTTGGTTAATGGACAGCGGCATGTTCCAGAAAAAGCAGGATCCCAACCGCATCCAGCGAGCTATGAAACTCGTGCGGCGAATGGGATACGAGTTTCACTGCCGTAGCGTGTCGCTCCGCAGGCTCCCCGATGGCAAGCTGGTGGTGCGACTGGAAATCGAAAATCGTGGAGTGGCTCCGTTCTATTACCAGTGGAAGGGGGAGTGGGGAATACTCACAGGCGGTAAACCAGTCAGAACTATTCCCGCGAGTGGCAAATTGACAGGCCTACTGCCCGGCGATGCCCCGCGCCTATGGTCGGAAACGCTTGATTTGTCCGGGTTGAAACCTGGATTGTACAAGCTCGCGCTGCGCGTTCCCAACCCGCAAAAAAACGGCCACCCACTCAAGTTTGCTAACAAAACCCAGGACATAGATGCAGCCGGTTGGCTGACGTTGAGCGACCTTCCCGTGAATTGAATTGCAACAGGTCTGTAGATTCGCCACAAAATCTCTCAGGTCCGTCTAATTCTTATAGTTCAGATAATTTTTGCTGAATACAAACTCGTCGTGGATTGCTTCTCATGACCTGGATTAACACCGTGCGCGCTGCGGGAGGAGACCTCGCGGGCTGCTTCTTTCACTAGAACGTTGGAATTGAGCGCGATGTTGATCCACATTTAGTGGAAACAACAACTGATTGCTACACATCAGATGCCGGTGCAAATACAATTGGCTGTCTTGTTCATCAGAAATTGTCTATAAATACGAGGTAGAAACTGTTTCCAAATTGCAGGCTTCACTCTGCAAACTCCTAATTTGCGAGGGTTAAACGAGGTTATGAAATGGTCTCTTGGCATGTCTCACAAAGTTCGGCTACATCCTAACAGTTTTCTGATCTCTAGGCCCTGCATTGAGGCAGCTTGACCATCTGCCGTTGCTTGATTTGTCGTTTCTCACAGACTACAGACACTGACCGTGTCGGTCTCTTGAGACTACCTCATCACACCACCATAATCCGGGGCCGACTCACGTTGTCGGTTCGCATTCGTAAGTGAGGGGGAGAGGGAGTGCGTGAAGCGACCAGCTTCTCCCGAACTACTATCAGAGATACCACAGGGGGCGTGTGGAACTGATTTATCCCCATAACCAATGAGGAGTTAGGAGATTTTTCTCGATGTCGAGTTTCCACGATATCGAGTCGCATCGATGGCCTACATGAGTTTTTTGGTTTGCGAACGGTGTAACGTTGAGAAATTCCGAACCTCGGGTTGCCGGGAATCTTGAAGCCAGCGAGCAAGGATTGTGGCCCCCACGAAGGGGGAACAATACCCCCGGCAGGGATCGAACCTGCGACCCTCGGTTTAGGAAACCGATGCTCTATCCACTGAGCTACGGGGGCCAAGACAGCCCTAAGGAGGTGTGGCCCACTCTTTGACCCAAAGCCGCGAAGGATTGTGGCTGTTGATGAAGGCCCGCTATAGCGGATCAGGCATATTATTACGGACAGTTCACAAAGAGCCAAGTTTCCCGCGGCCTTAGCGCTCGCTTTTCGGCCAAGTTAGTCGTCCTAAGAGGACGCTGCCGTCGGCGCCGCGAGGATCGGGCTTAGTTCGGTTAGCGGTGCGTTGAGGCAAGAGATTCTCCCCAACTGTGATCCACCATTCGCGTGAGGTAACCGGTGCCGCTCCGAAGTTGCCCATCATGGCTCCGCGTTCCGGCAGGACCACTTGCTCCGTGCTCCGCAGAACCTGTAACTTGTCCCGATCCACACGAGCTATCCAAAGTGGCGCCCGATGCCGAGGGATGTGGTCGTTCTGAGCACCCCGGCGGGTGTAAATAAGGTATAGCTCGCCCTCGTGGCAGACCCAATGCTGCTGGGTGTTGTAGCTGCCCAACTCGGAGCCGTCGTCGAATGTCCAGGGGCGGAGCGGTTCCCAATGCAAGCCGTCCTTGCTCCGGGTGACGTAACCCCGGCGATCATGGCGAATGGTGAGGTAATACATGCCGCCGCACTGAATCAGCGAGGGTTCGCTCAAGCCGCGAACTTCGTTGAGGAAGAGTTCATCTCCGTGTTCGCGGTAGATGAGTTTCTGCCCATCGAAACGGCACCGCAGCACCGTGACGGCGAAAGGCATGTTCGCACGAGGCGCGAAATAGATCGGTACCAGCAGGGAACCATCGTTTTCGACGACCCATTGTCCGCAGCCGTTGCGAGCCAGGAACTGGAATTTCTCCAGCGGAGGCAGTTCCAGGATTTGCCAGCGCGCCCAGCGGTCGGTTTTGGGATCGTAGACGGCATAAGCCACCTGGGAGCAACGCGGGCGGTCTTGCAACTGCCGGCCCTGGGAGTCGTAATAGACTGAGCAGCCCAAGGCGATGACTTTGCCCGTAAGAGGATGATAGCCCGGTGTCACGTCGCACATGGCCAGGACGGTGCCGTCCGGCTGTCGTATCCAATCCAACTCTGGGACAGGTTTGGGGCCTTGCCAAGTACGCCCCAAATCCTCCGAGCGCATCACGTACAAGCCGGAGTAGTAATCACTGGCTACCAGGTGTTTCTGTAAGGTTAGAATGACCGTGGGATGGGGACTATCACCGGTGGGAGGAATAGCCGCGGCTCGTGGATGGAACCATTGAAACGTCGGGCTAAGTTCCTGATAAATCACCTCACGCCGAATGAGGGGAATGCGCGCGTTCCAGGCAGTTTTTTCGGCCAGCAGAGGCGGTGGGACTTTCGAGGCATCGCTTTCTGGAACATTCAAGACTTGCCGCAGCACATCGAGAAGGATGGCATCCGTCATCGGCGCCACCCAGCAGTAGTCGTCGTTATACCCTTCTTTCCAGCAGCGGTCCGTGGGGATGTAGCCGGGCGCTCCGTCGCCAAAGCCCACGGCCATAACGAACGAATCGGGGCGGAGTTTTTGAGCAGCGAGTTGATAGCCGACGAACGCCTCTGCAGGCAAAACGAGGAAAAGAGCTTGGCCGCGATTGAAGTCCAAACAGGGTACGTCAATAGGTCGGCCGGCAGCAACACGTTCTCGCCAACTCAGCCCCATCGCCGCGGAAATGCGCTGCCAACGGGTGGCCTTTTCGTCCGCGAGTATGCGCCGCATTTGCGCCACGGTAAACTTCCCTTCATCGCGCGGCGGGAGGTAAAGCGGGGCCGAGCGAAAATCCGCCGATTGCAAGGGGAACCGCTGAGTGTTTTTCCAGGCGGCAAGCATGGCCTGGTAGAGCCGTTCGGCCAATTGGGGACGGTTTTCGGGAGTGCCGGTGTTGTATTTGCCCGCGGTCACATCTCCGGCACAACCGGTGAAGTACATCTGGAACACGCGAGGATCGTCCCGTTGCCGCCGTGCTCGTGCTAGGCCGGGAAAGTCCGCGGAGACTTGCCCTTGGCCGTAATAGCTCATGGGATGGACGGCATAGCAACTCCATGCCAGGATCGGCGTATCGCCGTCCCAAAAACTGATGGTCTTGAGCCAGGGGTCAATTTCGCCTTCCGGGGCGTTGAAAATGTCGCCACTTCTACTGCCACGGCTCCAGCTAATCCGCCCATCGGCAGAGACGACACGGCGATTAGAGGCGATGCGCTCGACTTTGGCCTGGCCTAAGCCGATGTGCGTGATGCGCTTGGGTTTGTCCAAGGCAGTTCGTAAAGCGCGAACCGTCCGTTGTACCGCGGTTTCGTGGAATTGCGGATCGCAGTGCCAGCCTTTCTTACCGGCCTGATCCAGTAACTGTTGGGCGCGCAGGTCGCAAATGGGAGCATCGTGTTGATGTACGGTGGCCAAAAAAACGCGTTCCCGCGTCGTCCCGGCAGCCTCGGCTAAAGCTTCCCGCCAACGGTCGTAGGAATCATTGTTGCATTGGCACCAATCCAGCGCCACGACCACCAAAGGAAAGTAAGCCGATTTCCCCGCAGGAACGGAGGCTAGGCGTTCGTCGTCTTTTTGGCGAACCCCGGCCGGCCGCAAGACGAAACCTTTCGCCCACAGCGGATCGACAATTTCCTTGGCATCGGCCACTCCGCCACCCATGCAGGGATGTCCGAGGGGAATGGTGATGTCCGCCTCGAAAGTGGCCACTTCCCACTGCACCAGATCCGTCTCGGTCCTCGTCGTCGGTTCCAAGCTGGATAGCTCGGATCGAGAGAGGATGAGGGCGAGAAGAATGACGAGCAGTCCCAGCCAGCGGAACCGCTTCCAAGTCCGGCCTGTGTCTATTCCCATGGGTTGCTCCTATTATTGGGCATGAGTAAAGGTATCGCTGAACACGCCTTCGGTGAAGACATGTCCCAGTTTACCCTCTTCCCAGGACAAATTGCTTAATTCTTCTGTTCGTAAGTGGTAGGAGGAATCGTTGCTGTCTCGGTTTCTCCATCCCGCCTGTCCCGGAGTGATATTCCAGGTCATAATTCCGGGTCTGATGGGAAGAGCGGCGGAGGTTGAAAAAAAATTCCCGGAAAAACTAGGCCGCTGGAAGCCACGCCAGGGTTTGGAAAAGGAAACAAGGGGAGAAAACAGTTTGGCGATTAGGAGGTGGATGGCGGCAAGAATTGATCTGCGTAGAAGCGATCCCACAGGAGTAGGGTGGTGACGGTTTTGGCATCCCGGATGTCACCGCGGCGGATCATTTCCAAGGCGGTTTGGAGGGAGAGGATCACAGGCTGGAGGTGTTCATCCGCTTCGGGATGAGCTGGGCCAGGGGTCAAGTCGAGGGCGAAAAACAGGTGCATTTTCTCGGTCAGCACCCCAGGTGAGGCATAAACGAAGCCGTGATAGTGCCAGCGAGCTGCCTGGTAGCCGGTTTCCTCGGCGAGTTCTCGAATCGCGGCTTGCTGAGGCTCCTCGCCGCTTTCCAAAGTGCCCGCGGGTACTTCCCAAAGGGTATCCTCAACGATGAAGCGGTAATTTTTCAGCAGTACGATCTGATGGCGATCGAGGACAGGAAGGATCACGACCGCACCAGGATGAATGACTACATCGCGGCGAACCTGTCGGCCGTCAACGGTGGTGAGCAGGTCGGTGGCGACTTGGATTTTGCGGCCTGTGTAGACGATCTGCCGCTGGGAGATCAGCTCTGGGGACACGGCATGCTCCTGGGGGTGGCGTTCGGGGTTCGTCTCAGTGTCGTTTTCGGGCCGGCTAGGGTATTGCACTTGCAACTGAAGAGCGCAGGTGTTCCCAGAAGCCGGCTTGGCCGAACCGCTGGCCGTGCGGTGGCTGGTAGCCCTCTCGACCTTTGATTGCGGTCTGCGATGCTGTTGGCTAGGATAACTCTACGAAAGCGTACCGTCCGTGGGTGCTGATAAAGGGTGGATGGCATGCGCGAGCCGCTGACGTGGGGGCTTCCTCTATTCCGGCTCTTCGGAGTTCGGATCAAGATCCATGTTCTGTTTCTCCTCGTGGTGATAGGTTTGATCTTGCGCATGGCCTTGGCGGAAACCCAGGCCATTGCTTGGACCGACCTGGTGCTGTTCTGGGGTGTTCTGCTCTTCGTGATCGTTTTGATTCATGAGTACGGCCATGTGTTCGCGGCCCGATCCGTGGGCGGAGATGCACGGGAGGTGATGCTTTGGCCTCTGGGAGGCTTTGCCTCAGTCGATGTGCCGTGGAATCCCCGCGCCCATCTGGTCTCGGCAGCGGGCGGACCGCTGGCCAATGCGATTCTCTGTCTAGTGATTGCTCTGGTTATACTGGCAGCAGGCTACTGGCCCAACCTGGATCCTTTTTCCAATCCCTTCGTCGCTGAATTGAAGAGCTACCGGGATGGACGTATCTACACCAGCCACTACGGCCTGCGGTTCTATCCGAGTGAAAACGGCGCGATGGAGGAATCCCCCCTGCGGCCCTGGGAACGGGGGATGTTCCACGATTTTGAGATGGTTCCCCGCGTGAAGATGGAGCGAGCCATAGCCCCGACCTGGATTGTTTGGCTACACCGCGCGTTCTATCTCAGTTGGTTGCTGCTGCTCTTCAACTTGATACCGGCCTATCCCCTGGATGGCGGGCGGATGCTTCAGAGCTTCGTTTGGTCCCGGAGTGATTACGAGCAGGGGGCCACGATTGCCGGTTACAGCGGTTTTGTGATGGGAGGGTTGTTTTTGATCCTGGCGATTGCCATCAATGAGTCGCTGCTGCTGGCCTTGTCGATCTTCATGTTTTTTGAGGCTTGGCGCCTGGCGTACTGGGAGCCGGAGGCGCGGGGTGCTTTTGGCTACGACTTTTCGGCGGGTTATACCAGCTTGCGCTTCGATGAGGAAAACGAGCCGCAGACCGTGCGCAAAAGTTGGTGGCAGCGCTGGCGAGAAGCCCGACAGGCCCGGCAACGGAAACGGGAACAGGAACAATTGGCCCGCGACGAGGCTCGCATGGATGAACTTCTGGACAAAATCGCCCGCTGCGGAAAGGAGGCCCTGACGGAAGAAGAACGCCGCTTTCTGGAACGGATGAGCGCCCGCAAGCGGAACATGTCGTAAAACAACCGGCAAAGCTAGCGGCGAGGTTGCCGTTCACGCCAACATGCCAGACGGAGGAAGGCCTCGCCTCGAACTTCCCAGGAATAGACGGGGAGAGAAACCTGTGTCGGATGTTATCCCGCCTCGGACCTTGTCGGGGTTCCGCGACTATCTGCCCTCGGTGATGCTCGCCCGCGAGGAAATTTTGCGCCGGGTCCGTGAAGTTTATCGTTCCTACGGCTACACGCCGATTGATACTCCGGCCTGTGAAGCCCTCGACATCCTCTTGGGTAAGGGAGGGGAAGAGTCGGATAAGCTGATTTACCGCGTCCGCAGTGCCAAAGGGGAAAAAGAGGAAATGGGACTGCGGTTCGACCTGACCGTTCCCTTCGCTCGGTTTGCAGCCCAGTATCTGAATCAGTTTGGTCTGCCCTTCAAGCGCTACGCCATGGGACCGGTCTGGCGTGGGGAACGACCTGGACAGGGTCGCTACCGGGAGTTCTGGCAATGCGACTTCGACATCATCGGGACGATGTCGAATGCTGCGGATATCGAGGTAGCTTTGGTCATCCATGATCTGCTGCTGGCCTTGGACGTGCAACGCTTCGCCATCCACATCAATAGCCGCCTGTTGCTCAACGGTTGGTTGGCCCAGCAGGGTTTGCAGGATCAGGCGGTGCCGCTGTTGCGCGCCCTAGACAAGCTCCCCAAGATCGGGCGGGACAAAGTGGCGGAAGAGATGATACGGGCGGCCCAGGTGAGTTCTGCTCAGGCCGAGCAAGTTCTGCGACTGGCGGAATTGCGCGGTTCTTCCACCGAGCTATTAGATCGCGTGCAGGCCGAGTTTGCCTCTCCCGTGCCCCCTCTAGCCCAAGAGGGTTTACGCCGCCTGCGAGAGTTGCTCGAAGTGGTTCATGCTGTGGGAGTGCCGCCGGAACGGATCGTCATCGACCTGAGCATCTGCCGCGGGTTGGATTATTACACAGGTACGGTGTACGAAACCTTTCTGACGGATCTGCCGGGCATTGGCAGCATTTGTAGCGGCGGGCGGTACGATAATTTGGCCGGTAAATACACACGGCAGGTGCTACCCGGTGTGGGCGCCTCCTTGGGTTTGGACCGTCTTGTGGCCGCGCTGGAAGAATTGCATCATCCGTTATTGAACCAGCGGCATACACCGGCGGAGGTGCTGATCGTGCAGTTCGATGCGGAACGCCTGGCGGACTATCAGCGCCTGGCCCGTCAGTTGCGTGCAGCGGGAGTCGCGGTCGAAGTTTATCCTGAAGCGAAAAAGATTGGTCAACAACTGTCTTACGCAGAAAAACGCGGCCTGCGGTGCGCCCTGATTGCTGGCTCCGAGGAGTTCGCCCGTGGCCTGTGGAAGATCAAGGACCTCTCCCGGCGTGTGGAAACCACGGTACCGGCCGCCGCGGTGGTCGAGGCTGTCCAGGCTGTGCTTCGTTCGCCGCCATGCGATGGAGCGGGAGCCAAGTCGGCATGAAGCGGAACAATCTCTACGAGCAGGCCTTCGCTGCTTGGGCACGCCGCTGGGGTGCCGTGGTTCTCCCGTTGGCCGAAATCCACCGCCAGCCGTTCCCGAACGGGCCGCTGAAGACGCCGGATTTCCTAGTCCTCGGCCAGGGTGGGCCAGAGGGCGCGCGGCTGGTCGTCGACGTCAAAGGGCGGCGCTTTGGCGGCACTCAGGACCACCCCCGCTCCGAATGGCCCAACTGGTGCCATGCCAGTGATCTAGAAGCCTTGCCGAGCTGGGCGGCCCATCTGGGGCCTAGCTTCCGCCCCGTCCTGGCCTTTGTCTACGCGCTGGCCGATCATGCGGTTCTCCCCCCCGGCACCCCTGACCTGTTCCGCTTCCGAGACCAATGCTATCTGATGCGTGGCGTCGATGTCTACGCTTACCGGCAGCACATGCGGCCCCGCAGCACGCGCTGGCAAACCGTCTTTCTTTCTCGGTCCGACTTTCGCCATCTGGTCCGCCCTTTCTCCTGGTTTCTTGATGACTCGCTGGAGCATCGAACTTCTGCCGATGACGATGCCACACCATCGGAGCCGTTTCTTCCGCCGCCGGATATGTCACGTCGGAGACAAGAGCCGGCGGAAACCAACGGCCAGGAAACGGCCAGAGTTCGTGGTCAGTTGGAATAGAAACCCCATTTCCGGCTGAGATGGCCGAAGGTGGCCACCTTGGCTGGGCGAACAATATCCAAAGGAAGCATGCAGCCGGTCCTGCTTGCCAGGGAATGGCCAGTCGTGAAGATGGTGACGGAGGAGGATGGTGAACGGTGATGAAAGCCATGCGTTTGGGATTGGTGATTGAATCCACGGGTTTGCCGCTGCGGCAAGCGATCGACGAGGCAGCTCGGTTGGGGGTGAGCGGCATCCAAGTGGATGCCGTGGAAGCTTTGGCTCCGGATGCTCTCAGTGCGACGGGCCGGCGGGATTTCGGGCAGTTGTTGCGCAGTCTGGGGTTAGAGTTGTCGGCGTTACATGTTCCGTTGCGGCGGGGTTTGGATGTGGCGGAGGGACAACAGGCCCGCATGGACCACATCGGCAAGGTAATCCGCTTGGCAGCGGATCTGCACTGCCGGCGTGTGGTCCTGCCTTGCCCGAAAATACCCCAGGAGGAAGACTCCCCCCGCGGGCGAACCTTGCGGGAAACCTTGAGCGATCTGGCTCGACGAGCCGACCTCTATGGCGTCTTCCTGGCTTTGGAGTTGGGTTGGGATGCTGCGGACACGGTGACGAGCTATCTGGGCCGCTTCGATACCGGCCAGCTCAAAGTAACGTTCGATCCCGCCAATTATCTGGTGCATGGTTATGAGCCGTTAGCCGAGTTAGCCAAGCTGAGCGGCTGGGTAGTACACGTCCATGCCCGCGATGCTCGGCCCGCAGGATTGGCCCGCGGACAGCAAGAGGTTCCCTTGGGAGCCGGCGAAGTCGATTGGCTGGCTCTCACTGCGGCCTTGCAGGTGATGAACTACGACGGCGTGCTGGCTGTGGAACGCCTGGAAGGAGAACGGCGGCTCGAAGACGTCCGTGCCGGCGTGGCCTTTCTGCGGCGTTTCCTGCTGCCTCCTGACCTGTGATTCCCTTTTCGGCAGCCAGAGGAGGTGCCCGCAGGAAACGGGCAGTTGGGGTAGCGTCATGGCGACCTGACAATGTGTCTCCTGGCGACCGCCTCAATTTGGGACACCTCAATCTTTGCGGAGCAAAGCGATGAAATGGCGCAGCACAGCGGGGCGATAGCGATGCTTGTGCCAAACGGCGCACAAAGTCCGGTGCGGAACCGGGCGAACCAATGAGCGGAAGACACACCCCTGGCCCCAATTGCTGGCGGCAGCCATTTCGGGTACGATGGTGACTCCTTGACCGGCAGCCACTAGGGCGAGCAGAGTGACAATCTGCTCGCCGCGGCACACGACCTTCGGTTCCACTCCTCCCTGTCGGCACAAACTGAGAACCTGATCCCCCAGGCAATGTACGTCGTCGAGCAGGATGAAGGGTTCGTCTTTCAAGTCGGCCCACCGCAGGGCGTCGCGCGAGATGAGCCGGTGCTGGGCTGGCAGAGCCGCGACCAACGGTTCACTCCAGAGCCGCTCCACATGGAGATGGTCATCTCGCAGGGGCAGGGCCATGACTCCCACATCCAGTTCGCCGTTGCGTAAAGCTGCCACGAGGCGTTCGGTGACATCTTCCAGCAATTGAACCTGAACGAGGGGGTGTTGTTGGCGGAAGCGAGCCAGTACCGCGGGCAACACAAACGGAGCGATAGTCGGGATGGCTCCCACTCGCAATTGGCTCTGTTCGCCGCAGTCCTGGACGGTACGCTCTGCTTCCTGTACCGCCGCCAGAATCTGGTGGGCATACTGTAACAGACGCTGGCCGGCTTCTGTCAGCACGACCTTTCTGCCGAGGCGATCGAACAGTCGCTGGCCGACCCCGTGTTGCTTGCTCTCCAGGCGGAGAATCTGTTCGCTCAAAGTCGGCTGGGTGATCCCTTCCCGTTCCGCCGCCCGCGTGAAGCTGCCGGTCTCCGCCACGGCGACAAAGTATCGCAACTGGTGCAATTCCAGCGGCATGCTCTCGGTACCTCCATCTATCGACTGTTCCTATGGATAGTTCTGAGTTCATATCCTACGCCATTATAAGCATACCGGGACCAACTCGGCGGCTTACCGCCGGACTCTCGGAATTGCTAGATTGGACAGCAATGAAAAGGCGTTGGATCCGACTTGCAAGGGTCGGCCCGCGTGGGAACAAAGGCGCATGAACGAAACCCATTCCGTGATGAACGAAACCAATCCCTTGCGGCGTTTGCCAGCAGTGTCACGGGTCCTCGAGGAAGCGGCGCTGGTCGAGGCCCGGCAGAGCTATGGCCTAGCCGCAGTGACGGCAGCCGTGCGACAGGTGCTGGCTGAGATGCGGCAACGTTTGCAGGCGGGGCAAACGCTGGATACCGAGGAACTCGCCCCGGCTCATTTGGCCCAGCAGGCCCTGCTCCACCTAAGGCGGCAGTGTGGACCTTCCTTGCGGCCCGTGATCAATGCCACAGGTATTGTCCTGCACACTAACCTCGGGCGCGCACCTCTGTCGGAAGCGGCGGCCCAGGCAGCTTACGAAGCGGCCCGCAGCTACGTTAACTTGGAGCTGGACCTGCACGGGGGCCAACGGTCGCACCGCCAGGAGCATGTCCGCCAGGCCTTGTGCCGCCTCAGCGGGGCCGAGTGGGCTACCGTCGTCAACAATTGCGCCGCGGCGACCATTCTGGTCCTGCGAGCCGTGGCAGGAGGCGGCAAGGAAGTTCTCGTTTCCCGCGGCCAGTTGATCGAAATCGGGGGCAGCTTCCGCATACCGGAGATCATGGCTGTCAGCGGTGCGACACTCCGGGAGGTTGGCACGACCAACATCACCCGCCTGAGTGATTATGAACGGGCAACAGGCCCTCAGACAGCGGCGGCCATGCGCATCCACACCAGCAATTACCGCCTCCGGGGATTCACTCGCACTGTAGCGCTGGAAGACCTGGTCTCGTGGGCCCGCCGGCGGCAACTGGCCGTCATCGACGACATCGGCAGCGGCCTGGCGGTCGATCTGTCCCCCTGGGGATTGACGGGCGAACCGATACTTTCCTCTAGTATTCGCGCTGGGGCAGATTTAGTCGTGTGTAGCGGGGACAAGCTCCTGGGCGGTCCACAGGCTGGACTGATCCTCGGCCGAAAGGAATGGCTGGAACGCATCGAGCGGGACCCCTTTTTCCGAGCAGTCCGGCCGGACAAGATGACCCTGGCGGCCTTGACGGCCACGCTCCAGCATTATGAGGATCCGGCCCTCGCCCTGAACCATGTCCCCGTCCTACGGCTCCTGACGACTCCCGCGGAGCAATTGCAAGCCCGCTGTCAGTCTCTCCTCGAACGCCTGCAAAGCCGATCCTTCCCCGCCGCGATGCAGGTATTGGCTCAGACCGCCTATGCTGGCGGGGGTTCTCTCCCGGAGATTGCTTTGCCCACCTACGTCTTGCAAATCCGACCCCATCAAGGCTCGGAGGAAGAATGGGCCTACCGTTTGCGGATCGGGGAGCCACCAGTGATCGCCCGGCGAGCGCAAGGATGCCTCTGGCTGGACCTGCGCACCGTCTTTCCCCACCAGGAGGACATGCTAATCCAGCGCCTCTGCCAGGTGGCACAGTCTCTCGCGGGGGCACTGGATTCCCCATAATCCGCCGAAGCAGAGGAAAACGAGCCACGCAGAGCCGCCAACACGCCGCGTAGGGTTGCATCACCACCCCGCGGCGTAGATCGAACGTCCCCCATCCACCGGCAGGCAAACGCCGGTCAGGTAATCATTCTGCACGAAGTGCCACACGGCTTGGGCGACATGTTCCGGCTTACCTTCTCGTTTCAGAAGCGTTGCAGCGATGACGGCTTGGCGCTCTTCTGCTGGCAGATCCTCCGGCAGCATTACGGGACCAGGGAGCACGGCATTGACCCGCACCCGCGGATGGCGCCGCCCCAACTCCACCGCCATCGTCCTGGTCAGCCCTGGGATCGCGGCCTTGCTGGCAAAATAGGCGGCATAGTCGGGATAGGGCCGGATGTCGGCCCAGTCGCCGATGGTAACCAGGCAGCCCCCTTGCTCTTGGCGGACCATCTGCAATCCGAAAGTTTGGCAGATCAGGAAGGTGCTCAGGAGATTGACCTCGAAATGCTCGCGGACGTCGGCAGCAGTAGTTTCTTCCAAACTTTTGCGCTTCCAGATGGCCGCACAGTGGACGGCGACATCGACGCGCCCGAACTGTTCGAGCGTGGTTCGGGCCAGTTCCTGTACCTGGCTTTCTTCCGTAAGGTCGGCTGCGGCAGTCAGGACAGGCACGCTGTATTGCTGGGATAATTCCTGGGCATTCTGGGCGGCTTCCTGGGCAGCGGTGCGATAATGCAGCAGCAAGGCGAAGCCTTCCTGAGCCAAACGTGCGGCGACATGATAGCCGATCCGCCGGCGTCCGCTTCCCGTGACTACGGCCACCGGGCGGTCATTGCTTCCTGCTGCTGGTCCACTCATGACGATGGCTCCAGAGGTGCGGCGGCCAAGGGCACAGGCTGATCCAGATGAACCCAGCTCTTGCAACCGGCATATTCGGGGCGTTCGAGCCGTTCCACCGCTTGGGGTAAAGGATAGGTTTCCACATGGAGCACGAATAATCCCGGCTCGCGATAGTGGAAGCGCTGGCGCACGACCTCATCGGTCCAGATATGCTGGGGGCGCAAGGCCAGGGCAGCGGCAAGGTTCTGGACATATTCGACACGGAGGACCCGGACCCAGTGGGTGAGGCGGATGATCCCGGCAGGAGGGCGTTCCGCTTCCACGGCGGCCAAGCGTTCATGCCATTCCGGGATGATGCCCGCTCGCTGTTCGTGAAAGTATGTCGGATAGAGTAGGAAAGCCTCGTGTTGGGGTCGGAATTGGCCACCGGCTTCCGCGATTCCCCCTTTGCGGAGCAGGACCGATTGCCGTCCTTCTGCCAAGGCCTGGCACACAACCGCCCACTCCTTGCAAGCCACATCCAACGTGTTCATCGGCAGTCTCTCCGTGGCTGGAAACCGGAGCGTGTCTGACATCGTATTTATCCTAGGCCGCTGGACTGGGCCTGGCGGCGGGAATGGGCCGGATAGCCGTTGATGGTGTGACCAGAAAGGCCGTTAGGGAGAATGCTCCTGTTTCGGTCACCAGCGTTCATTTCCGGGCTGGCGGCGGAGAAGGTCCCGCACTGCATCCAAGGGTGATTGCCCCTCGTGCACGATCCGGTACACGCCTGTCATGATGGGGGTTTCCAGACCGATCCGCTGGACGCGTTCGTACACACTGCGGCTGGTCCAAACCCCCTCTGCTACCTGGGGACCTGCCAGCACAGCTTCGCGTGGTTCGCCTCGTCCCAGGCGGAAGCCTACCCGGCGATTGCGGCTGTGCTCGCTGTAGCAGGTGACGATCAAATCTCCCAATCCGGCCAGGCCGTGGAAGGTGTGGCTATCCGCACCATGAGCGACGCCAAAGCGGGTCATTTCTGCCAGCCCGCGGGTCACCAGGGCGGCCTTGGCATTGTCGCCGAATTGCAGACCGTCGCAGAGTCCCGCGGCTATGGCCATGACATTCTTTAGCGCCCCGCATAGCTCCACGCCGACCACATCGCTGTTGGTATAGACCCGAAAGCGTTCCGTACCGATGTGCCGCTGGACCCACAGGGCCAATTCCAATTCCTCCGAAGCAGCAACGACCGCGGCGGGCAGCCCACGCCCCACTTCCTCCGCATGGCTCGGACCACTCAGCACCGCCAATCGCTGCACGCCCAGCACCTCGCGGATCACCTCCGTTGGACGGTAGAATGTGCCATTCTCCAGCCCCTTGCTCAGGCTCACGATCGGCACTTGGGACGCCAGGCCGGCGAACCGCTGCAAAGAAGCACGTAGGAAAGCTGTGGGAATTGCCGACATCCAGCAATCCGCTCCCTCCACGGCCTCGGCGGGGTCGGAGGTCAGCACGACGCTCTCCGGGATCCGCACGCCTGGCAACAGTGGAACGTTCTCCCGTAAGCGGCGCATCTCCTCGACCGTTTCAGGCAGAGCGCCCCATAGCTTCACCCGGTAATCCGGACGTTGCGACAAATGAACTGCAATCGCCGTGCCCCATGCCCCATTCCCAAGAACTGCGAATGTCAGCGCCATACTTGCTCTCCGCCTGATCCTGGAGCTGATGCTGCCGCCATATCCGGCATATGCGGTCCATTTTACCGCAGATGGCTTCAGGGAGCGTTCCCTAAGCCCATCTAGGCATCAACTCGATTTGCTACCAGAGCCGATGAAAGCAAAGACATGGAAATGGCTGACGCCGCGAGGATGAGTCTGACATCTGGAGCGGAAAAAGCGGCGCTGGTCCAGCACCACGGAGGAACAGGCATGGCTGTACGCCTCAAGCTTTACAACCCCCCTGTTGAGGAACCGACCCCCGCCCCGGAACCGGAAGTCCGCGTTCGCTTGGGGGACCTCCTCCCTCTGTTTGCGGTAGCTCAACGGATGAATTACGTCTGGCTGCGCGACTTTCTGGACGACGAGGTGGCCATCACCTCGGACCTCTACGAGGTCTTGCAAGCCTTCCGGGAAAACCTACCGACCCCGGCATAATGCGATGTGCTCTTATCATTGGGCGAGTCCCCCCACGGTCTATTCGTCATCGTCCTGAAGCAATTCCGGCTTGCCGAACTGGCTTAGGTCGATCGACCCGCGCAACTCGGCTTCGGCCAGTTTCAAGCGCATTTCCAGTTCGCGCAACTTGTTCTCGACGCGTTCCCAGCGGCTCTTGTCGTCATCCCGTTGCCGCGAGCGCGGTACTTCCGGATAGCCCAATTGCCGTTGTAAAGCGGCGAACAGGTACAGGGGGTCTCGGCCGCGGCTGGCCTTGGCGATCTTCCCTTCTTTCTCCCCGAAAAGGACAGGCACTGGCGGCTGATAATGAGCCTGAAGGCGGCGCTGCTCCTGCACGTATAACTCCGAACGCAGGTACACCAGGTCGGCGAAGTCAATGTCCCCCATCTGTTTGCCCAGGCTCAGGATGAATTCTTGCCAGTGGCTGTCATAGAGCGGGTCCTCTGCCATGGCCTCGAAACCTTCTCGGTATCCCAGCCGATTCCGAGCGATCGTCTCGAATTGGTAAACAAAAAGCCCTGCGGCGGTGGGCTGCTGAGCACGGTAATGGGCCTCCCGCTCCAAAACCAACAGTGCTGTGGTGATAGGAAAGCGCGAAGTGGCTTCCTCCGCCTGTTGAATCACGAAAGCTTGAAAGCGAGTGAAATAATGCGGCAGGCGAGCGAAACCATTGCTGAGAAGGCCGGTGTGCTTCATCTCCGTCGCCAGGAATTGCACCGCCCACGGCAACCGTGTGGAACTGAGCAGCTCTTCGTGTACCCGGCTGAGAATCTCCTGCGCCGGCAGATTATCTGCCAGCCGCTCCCGAAAGGTGCGGAAAAAATAGGCTTGCTCGATATATTCCTCGCGTTCCAACAGTGGTGTCCGGCTCATAATGGCATGATATGACACCGGCTCGAGCGGTGTTGATCTTGACGATTTCCCCTGAGTAACGTCCCCCTGCAAGTCACGGAACTACGGAGCGGTTCATCGTTCGTTCAAGAAAACTACGCACAGCGTAAAAATAAGTTTCGCCGAAATGGCACATCGCAGTCATCTGAACTTCAAAGGCGGTTCTTAGGCATAAAAGCGTGGAGAAAGACTCGTCCTTTGTCGCTGGCCTAGCACCAGCCGGGATTGGGGAATCGGCTCTCTCCCTGCCTGGAGGAAAAATACCCGACTGGTCTAGGAAGGGACAAGGGGCGGGAACTGGCTCTCCACGCTCCGATTTTTCTCGTCATGGGAGGTTATCGTATGCAGCGGAGGTTCTGTCCTAGCCGGGCGTTCACCCTCATCGAGCTGTTGGTGGTGATCGCCATCATCGCGATTCTGATCGGGCTGTTGTTGCCCGCGGTGCAGAAGGTTCGAGAAGCCGCGGCGCGTATGCAGTGTGCCAATCACCTCAAGCAAATCGGCCTGGCGTTCCACAACTATGAAAGCGCCATGGGTTATTTCCCTCCGGGAGGACTGGATGGGGATCCGCAGGCAATCACTACCGGCGGTGCTCCCAACCCCGCGGGCTTCAAGTACGATGAAGACCCCGGAGGGTATGAAACCACCACCTGCTGCCGGGCGGCCACCCGCCGAGGCTGGAACCAGTTCTATTGGATTCTGCCCTACATCGAGCAGGAAAACGTCTTCCGTTTGGGGCGCGACGATCCCCCCTTCTGGCCAAATGTGGCCAACAATGGCGGGGAAGATGATGTGGCCCGGCAGCTTATCAAGATTTACTATTGCCCTTCGCGGCGTGCACCGACAGGTTACGGCAGCGCGGGCTTTGGCCGGTGTGATTACGCCGGATGCGCCGGTCTCTTCCAAGGGGATATGCACGAGCTGACCGGTGACACCCCTCCACCGCCATTAGGATTTGGCCCTGCACGCAATGAACGGACTACAGAAAACTTTGGAAACTATCCGGGTCGCAAAGGGTTTATTGTCTGGCCGGGCCGTGGAGCCAAGCGGCGAATGGCGGACATCGTCGATGGTACGAGCAACACCATCGCTGCTGCCGAGAAAGCCCTTCCTGCTCGGCGCCACGGCGTAGACGGTGGCGATAATGAACGTTGGAATAACAACGGCTGGGATGAAGACAACATCCGTTGGCATTTCCCACCGAAACACGACCAGGATCCCACTAACTTCATGTACCGCGCTGTCACCGGCGATTGGCGCCAACTTGCTCCGCCGACTAATGACCCTGCCTTTAGTCGCAACAACCTTTGGCGCCGTTACTTCGGCTCGAATCACACCGGCGGTCTCAATGCCGTCTTCGCCGATGGCTCGGTGCGCTTCATCCGCTTTGACGTCAACCCGCTCACCTTCATGGCTGCCTGCGGGGCCGATGACGGTATTGTCATCAATATGAGTGACCTCTAATTTCGAGGAATACCGCCTGGTAAATCCAGAATAAGTTACCATTGCAGTCCATATTATCAGGATGTATCCTTGATCACCCAGGAACATCCTGATATTTTTACACATGAATCTTACAGAAAATTTGGATAGATTTTCATCGTATTACGGAGTCCTAATCTATGAAAATGATAATACAATGTGTAACGGTTGTTTTCCTTGTGTTTTTGCTGGGGGGTTGTGGATCGAAACAACCCGCCCTCAACACCCAGCCTTTGACGGAAGAGCAAAAGGCAGCGGTGCGCGCTGAGGATGCAGCCATCGACGAAGAGGAAAGCCCTGGCAACCGGACACGTACCATGACTAAGGGCAAGCGCTAGACTTGTTTACAGTCAGAACGACATCGTAAACAATGACAGGATAAAGTCACTATACAAGAGACTTTTTTTGGGACAATCAGGTTTTGCGAAGTGGCGCCTTTGTGATCGCATACAGCATCGGGCTGATGAAGAATGCAGTGAAAGAGGAACCGATAGCTATGGCGTTTCTCTCCCTTCGATGCAGATCGAACATCCGGGGGCAGTTCCGGCTACTCACATGCCTAGCCATTGTCACTTTGGTCACCAGTGTGGCTGGATGTTCTCGCCCCGCCGCACAACAGCCGCCGACACCATCCGGAGATTCCGAGAAGAATCCATCTTCCGGGACTACTGACCAGGATGCCCTGGTGTTACTCTCTTCCTCCGCGGAAATGGTTGAGGACCTCACATATAAGCAATGGCAAGTTTTCCCGAAGGGGACTGTCGTTGTACGTCAGACAATCACACAAAATGCCAAGGTTCCGCGACCCACCATCTCCCATACCACCCTCAAACTTTTGGACAAGACAGACGAATTCCTTGTGATCGAAGAGCAAACCCGAACAGAGCGGAGCAACGGCGAGACAGTGCAGAACGAGCCGATGACATTCCGCTATCCACGGAGAATTCCGCTCCCCCCGAACATCCGCAAGGAGGATTGGGGGAAACCCCAGGGTATCCAGAAGGAAGGAACCGAAGATGTCGAAGTGTTGGGAAAAACTTATCGCTGCCGATTCTTCAAGTACACCTCTTCAACGGAAGCCGGTGAGATGCTCTCCACCATCTGGATTAGTCCGGAAATCCCCGGCGGATTGGTCAAGTCTCACAGTTATGTTCCCAATGCTGATGAGACTACGACCATCGAATTAACACAAATAACAATTCCGAAATGATAGATATATTGTATGATATCATATAGATGTCATACTATAATTATTTGATATTTGTAATGCTTATCTTTACTGGTAGTTTCCTTGCCTGATCGCAGTTACAAATCCACCCTCGCCTGAGGCAAGAGCCTGGGAAACTTACCAGTCGGTGCCGCCGCTACGTATCTTTGCTGGAAAATTCGCATCGGGGTGGGAAAAATCCACTGCCTCAGGGGGTAGGGCAAGTTCGCCTTTTTTTTCTCAAGTTTTTCGGTTACTTTGCCGAAGCGTGGCGGGATCTACCCGCCAGGAGGAATGACGACCCGCACATCAGGAAGGAAGAATGTATGCGTGGGGTGTTCCTGGGGTTACGGGTGTGGGGAGCCGTGCTGGCCTGTCTGGTAGGGACAGCCGTAGCACGAGCCGAGGGCTTTTGGGTGACTCTAGCAGCGGGGCTGGCCGGAGCCGGGGTCCCGTCAGATTACAATGAGTTCTGGTTTGATACCCAGCATGGTCCGCCGCTGGCGATTGTCAATCTCAACGGGGGGTTCACTGCTCAGGCGGTGACAGGAGGTGGAACCACCGTATTTTCACCCCTGGGGACGCCGGTACTCCTGCCCGTGCAGGATGGCTATGCCACACTAACTGCTAGCAATGGGAGTGTGGGTGGTTCTTCGTTTCCAGGGAGCGCCCTACCGCGATTTGCCGGCGGTCAGCAGGCTTCCGGAGCACCGCAGACAGGCTTACCCGTGCCGTCCGATGCTCCCCGCGTTAGTGTGGGTTTATCTCCCCCAACTTCCAACGGTTCTCGTGTAGTCACCGTCGATGTCAGCGATCCCCACGGCAATCCGCTCGGTTCGGGTCAAGTCACCGTACCAGATGGGGGATGGTGGGTCATTGGTCTGGGTCCAGATAGTGGAGGACAGGGCGGAGGAACGAACGGTGGTGCAGGGGGTGGTTCAGGCGGTGGGGGTAGCAATCCCGATAACGCTGACAACGGAGGTGAACCGGAACCGCCTCCGCACAATGCCCCACCACCTTCTCCCCCGTGGGGAGAAGACGGTAACGAGGATGGCGGCTCTCCTCCGCCGATCGGAGGGATGCCAGGTCCTCGCCCCCCTCTGGAAGGCAATCCTGGTCCTGTAGCCACACCTGAACCGGGTTCGATTTGGATGGTGGCCCTGGGGGGACTCACCGTGGCAAGTTGGCGGCGTCGCCGGCGCCGGAAGCGCTGAATCCCACGGCTTCAGCTTCTCCAAGCTGTAACTATCCCATCCAACGTCTGCGCTACTTCATACCCATGTGGTTTTCTCCTCCGCTGCGGCCAGGATCTGTCTCTCACTGGCTGAGAAGGAACTTTTCCAGTTCCACGGAACATGTGATGCCACACTGACGGTCGGCATTGGCAAAACCGATTCCCTGCCTTGGCAGGACCCCGTGGCAAAGAGCGGAAGTTCTTCCTAAACATGTTCTGCGAGGCCGATGTGGTGTCGGCTGAGATGTGTGTCCCGCTCATATCCAGAGAGGAGAAACAACGATGCCAGCCCAAGTGCAAAAAGAAGCCCCGGACTTTACCGCAACGGCAGTCATCAACGAGGAGTTCAAGACGATTAAGCTGTCGGACTATCGGGGCAAGTATGTGGTGCTCTTTTTCTATCCGTTGGATTTCACGTTCGTTTGCCCGACGGAGATCATCGCCTTCAATGATCGTTTGGGGGAATTCCAGGCGCGGGGGGCCGAGGTGCTGGGCTGCTCAATTGACAGCCAGTATTCCCACTTGGCCTGGATTCGGACGCCGCGCGAAGAAGGCGGACTGGGCGGTTTGAAATATCCGCTGATTTCCGATCTGACCAAAAAGATCAGCAGTGACTATGGTGTGCTGCTCGACAGCGGGGTGGCTCTCCGCGGCACATTCATCATTGACAAGCAGGGGATCATCCGGGCTATCACCATTCACGATCTGCCGTTGGGACGCAGTGTGGATGAAACCTTGCGGGTGCTCGATGCCTTGCAGTTCTGCGAGCAGCATGGCGAAGTGTGTCCAGCGGAGTGGAAGAAAGGGCAACCGACCATTAAACCGGATGTCAAAGCGTCCAAAGAGTACTTCCAGAAGGTAGCTGCCAAAAAGTGAATGGGATACCCGACCCAGAGGAGGTTGGGGCCAATACACCGTTGCGGTCCATTCCATTTACGGCTCGATCGGGGAGGGGGCGGATAATGCCAACCCTCCCTTTCACTTTCGGGAGGCCAAGCCGCACAGTAATTCGGAAGGGCTAGCCAGCCAAGGGAATTTCAACGGCCTGTCGAAGGAGGTTGATCCGCGCCAACGTGGTTTCCTCGCCCACCAAACACTCGCTTTTGAGAGAAAACCCTTGTTCACGGGATAAAGAGGAACTCCTTGCTGTTGAACAGCACATGGGCCAATTCAGTCCAAGCGGTGAGGGATTCGGAGGGTGGGAATTGCTGGAGGAAATATCGGGCGGCTTGGACTTCTTCTGGAGTGGGGCGGCGGGCGAAGGCAGCAAGGTACATCTGTTGCAGGCGTTGTTCCAGTAAAGCGTGGGGTTGTTCGCGGTGCAGCCGTTCGGCCCAGTAGCGGGCCTGCTCGTGGAAGAAGGGATTGTTCCAAAGCACGAGGGCCTGCGTGGGGACATTGGAAACACTGCGACGGCCCACGGTGGTAAACGGCGGGGGATAATCGAAGGCGGTGAAAAGTGCCGGGAGGAAATTGCGGCGCACAGCTAAGTAGATGCTGCGGCGTCCCTGACCATCGAGTGGTCCAGAAGGCGGCCGGCCGCGCCCGACTTGTTGCTCACTGAGGTAAGGCAGCACCGGCGGACCTCCCAAGCGGCGATCCAGACGGCCGGATACAGCCAAGACGGCGTCTCGCAGGATTTCCGCTTCCAAACGTCGCAGATTCTGGCGGTGCAGGAGGTGATTGTTCGGGTCGACGCGCCGGGCCAGTTCCGCTTGAGCGGCTGGGACCTGACTGGCCTGCCGGTAGGTTCGGGAGCGCACGATCAGGCGGTGCATGTGTTTGATGGACCAGCCGGAGGCGATGAACTGCTCGGCGAGCCAGTCCAGCAATTCGGGATGGGTGGGTGCTTCGCCGTGGGCGCCGAAGTCATCGGGAGTAGCGACCAGTCCCCGGCCAAAATGGTGTTGCCAAAGGCGGTTGACGAAGACCCGGGCGACCAAGGGACGAGCAGGACCGAGCACAGCATCGGCTAGTTCGCGCCGTCCGCTGCCGGAAGAGGTAACGGGAGGGGCCGGGAACAAGGACAGAAATCCGCGGGGGACTTCCGGGCCGAGTTGCCGAGGGTTTCCTCTTATGAACAGGCGCTCATTGCCTCCGGGGCCATCCCGCATTACAGGAGCACGCGGGCGATTGCGGCAAGCGGCTTCCAGCAGTTCCAGGCACCGGCGGCGATGCGGGTCCTTTTCCAGGGCGGCTGACGGAGGGCGCAGGACGCGCTCGCCGGTTTCCGCGGCTGGCGGAGTGTCTGCAAACCAAGCCTCGCGGATGGCGAAATAGCCAGGGCCATTGTCCAGAAGTTCAACATAGGCCGGTTGTCCAGGCCACAGGTGCAGGTCGAATACCAGCCAGCGGAACTCTTCGCCGTGGTCGATCCGTTTAGCCAGGCCGCCGTAGATGGGGTCGCGGATCAACTGCAAGCCGTTGAGGATCAAACGGGCCTGAGCTTGCCGGCCCGCTACCCGCAGCACGAGATAACGATGCTCAATGATGAAGGTCGGGGAGCGCAAAGCCGCTGATAACGCCTCGGCCTCACGACCACTGTGAGGGAATCCTTCCCCGCCGACAGGGCGCAACCCCAAGCCGATAGCATCCCAGCGTTGCCGCCAGTCCGCCCCGAAGTGTTCCCACGCTTTTGATCTCATTCGCCAGGCGCTTCCAGGCCGCGGTGGAGGGATTGTTTCTCCGGAACGTTCCGCTGCTGACGATACTGAATGTTCCTGCAAGCGATCCGGGGGGCGGACGGCGGTCAAGTCGTTTAGGAGCCGCTCCAAAGGGCGGGGATCGCCGATATCTCCGTAGTGAAAGCGGGAGCTAGCCAGAATCCCAAAAAGAGCGTAGTAATCGCGGCTGGGAATGGGATCGAATTTGTGGTCGTGGCAGCGAGCGCAACCGAGTGTCAGGCCGAGGATGGCCTTGCCGAACACGTCGATTTGATTGTCAATTCGATCCGCGAAGTCCATACGGGAATCGACTGGCGAATGGACGGCATCCCCTAGCCACCAGAAAGCTGTGGCGAGAAGAGATTCGTTGCTTCCGGTTTGCGGGTCATAACGCGGGTCGTCCAGCAGATCACCGGCGATCTGTTCCCGCAGAAAGCGGTCATAGGGCAGGTCGGCGTTGAAGGCCCGGATGACATAATCCCGGTAGCGCCAGGCATCGGGAATGTCGAAGTCAAACTCATGGCCATAGGTTTCGGCATAACGGACGAGGTCCAGCCAGTGTCTGGCCCAGCGTTCCCCGTAATGCGGGCTAGCCAGGAGGCGGTCCACGACACGATCATAAGCATCGGGGTGCGAATCCTTCAAAAAGGCGTCCAATTCTTCGGGGGAGGGAGGCAAGCCGATCAAGTCGAAATACACGCGGCGGAGCAAGGTGGCTTTATCCGCTTCCGGGGCCAGATTCAACCCAACCGCTTGCAGGCGAGCTAGCACAAAGGCGTCGATGGGATTCTGGATTGGCGTCCCTGACGGGATGGGCGGTACAGACGAACGTTGGAACGGCTGAAAGGCCCAGTGTGTCCGAGCGGGGGTTTGAGTGTGAGGAGTCGAGGGGGAGGGAGTGGCGGAAGGACTTCTGTCCTGGGGCCAAGGGGCGCCTGCGGCTAACCAGCGCAACAAGATGTCCAGCTCGCTCTGGGGCAGCTTCCCCTGCGGAGGCATGCGGATGTCGCCGTTATGTTGCAACACTTGGGGCAGGAGGTTAAGGGCGGGGCCGCTGTCGCCCCCGCGCAGGAAACCGGCACGGCTGTCGAGTTGCAATCCTCCCTTGGCCTTCTGGCTGTTGTGGCATTTCTGGCAGCGCTCGACGAGGATGGGGCGCACCTTCTTTTCAAAATACTCCTCGTTCACTAGTCCTTGGGACGGAAGCGGAGCATTGGGAGAAGTTGCTGGGTTGGCGGCAGGGGGTCGTGGTTCATCCGCAGCTTGAACGCTGTCTCCCCGCTTCACCTCGGTCAGGCTTCCGCCGAGCAGACACAGGCTAGCGAGGATGCCTATCCCCAAGCGGATTGGCCAGGACGGCCTCGTCCAGGAGGGATTCTTCCCGTGAGATCGGCGGTTGGACAAGCGAGGAGCACTACTCATGGGACACCTGCCAACGGTAATCTGCGGTAGATCACAACCAGGACGGCTGGGTGCAAGGAATGAGTTAGGGTAGGCCGGTGGGTGCGGGCGTGTTCCTGCTGCTCTTTCAGCGAGCTTTAGCTATAGTGAGGGTACTACGGCACCAGCTCGGTTGCAAGTGTTTCGCGGCACTGCGCAGGGGTATGGATGTTCGGGTCAGGAGATCGGCGGGCGAAGTTTAACCGCTATTCTGATTTCGGGATGTGGTCCTTCCCTCTTGCCTAGCGGGTCGTTCCGGTATGGCTTCTAAGCGCCAGGAACCTACAGCGACGGATTATCTCATCACGGCCCTGAGTCCGGTGTTGATCATGCTCATGGTCGGCAGCTTCGTTTTTTTTCTGGTCGAAGTACTGTATGAGGGGGAATACACGGAACGGTTGCTGTATACCCTGTTTTTCTTCGTAGTAGCGGCTGTGTTGATCGCCCGTATCTCCATTGAATTCGGTGCCGGACGGGCGGGTCTTTATGCGTTGGCTTTGGGGGTGGTCACGTGGCTGGCCCTACAGGCCTATGTGCAGTCCTCCCAAGTTTCTTCAGGGGTGGGACGGGGATTGATCCATTTCGGATTACTGCTGCTGATTTGGTGGTGTGCTCACAAGCTGACTTGGGATTGCACGTATCTGGACGAGCGGCAGCGCGGTTCGGGGCGCGGGATTTTGGCCGCTGCCGGTTGGGGAGCCGACGGCTCAGAGACTCCTTCTTCCCCTGTTGCTGCCGCTTCGGCAGGAACACCCATCCAGCAAGCGAAGCTGGCCGCGCAGGAGAGTGACCCGGCTTGGACCGCAGGGAATCGGCTGTCTGCCCCACCAAAACGCCGCCGTCGTCCAGTGGCAGGCGACTCCCGCCTCTGGGCTTGGATCGAGGCGTACCAAAAACACCGCGAGCAACAGCAGAAGCGCCCCCATACGCCGGGGGTATGGGTGCTTTACTGTTTTCTGGTAGCTTTGCCGATTTTTGCCTTGGGGCAGTCTCTGATCGATCCGGCGGATCACGACCGGCGCCGGGCCACCTTCTGGCAGATGGCCGTCTTTACCGGCAGCGCCTTGAGCTTGCTGGCCACGACGAGTTTGCTGGGTTTACGCCGTTATCTGCGTCAACGCCATGCCCGGATTCCTTTGGCCCTGTCCAGCGGCTGGCTTTTGCTCGCGGGAGGATTGATCCTTGTCTTTCTGGTCGTCGGTGCCTTCTTGCCACGCCCTCATTCGGAGACCCCTTGGTTCGGCTGGCAACGGGTGGGCAGCCCCAACCGTGAGGCTTCACGCTATGCTGTGCTCAGGGACTCGGCCGGTCGCGGGGAAGGGGCAGCCGGCCGCCAGATCAAGTACGGGGAAGGGCAAGTTTCCTCTCCCAACTCCGGCCAAGGGACCGCACCGGGAAACTCAGAGAAAGGTTCCCCATCGGCAGGGAAATCGTCCAGTACCAGTCATTCGTCTTCCACCCAGCCGGGTTCGGATCAGAGGCCATCGTCCGGCAGGAGGACCTCGGATACCACCGGCGAGTCGAAACGGGAGGAAAGCCAGGGCGAACGGCCCCGCCCTTCCAGCAAGCGGGAGGGCATTCCTGTTTCTGGCGAACAGCAAAGGGAAGCCGATGGGTATGCAGAGAAAGGGGCGGCCTCGACTCCCGATGCGGTCTCAAGTTTCTCGGCTCCTCTGGTTCGCCTGGCAGGGATCGCCCGGTGGCTAGTTTTTGCAGTCGTGGCCGTGGTGGTGATTGGGGTGGTCCTACTGGGCGTACTGCGCGGCCTAGCTCCATTCACCGCCTGGGCCAATCGGTTGCTGGCGGCCTTGCAGCAGTGGTGGGCGCGCTGGTGGTCAAGGTGGGGATCGGACCGCCAACGTTCCGGCCAGGACGAGAGGACAATGGCACCGCTGCTTCTTCGCCGCCCGCCTCCCTGGACGAGTTTCTCCAACCCCTACGAGGATGGCTCGGCGAATGAGCAGGATGTGCGAGAACTCGTCGATTACACCTTACTGGCCTGGGAAGCCTGGGCCTATGAGCAAGGATGTCCCCGTGCGGAGAGCCAGACGGCCTGGGAGTTCCTCACCCAACTCGAGCAGCAGGTGCCTGAAGCCGCCGAAGTATTGCGGCAATTTGCAGCCTTGCATGCCCAGGTTGTCTATGGCGATCAGCCGCTCCCCCTTCGCCAAGTGCACGCCATCCTTCGCCAGGTGTGGGAGGTTCTGAGTCTTCTTCCCGCCCCGGAGGCTCAAGCGACTGCCTGAGCCGTTTTCCCCACCCATTCCATTCCCGAAAAGAGCAGGCCTCGCACCTTTGATCCTCCCAGAGCAGACGGAAGTCTGCCTTCCCAGCAAGGACCGCAGAGCAGGACCGAGGAATACGGCGTCATTCTGATATGTGTCCTGTGGGCGGATGTCCAATCAGGTGATTGTTTCTAGCAGAAATTCGGGCGATGTACCTTTGCTCCCTGCCGGGAAGATTCCCTCTGGAGTTCGAGGTGGTCGCTTGCCGCCGGTGGTAGCGATGGTGCCGGCAGGCGCCGCTGGTAGAACCGCGGTGCTTTTGGTCTTTCTCTTCCACAGCTTCTGCTGTTCCCTAATGGTAAAAGTGGAAGAGTTTGCCGGATCGTTGCCGGCGGAAAGGGTCCATAGCGCAATTTCCATCGAGGGCCAATACCGTTGAGTGACAAAGCAGTGCCGCATGGTCGATATGCCCCTTTCGGTACGGAAGCACATCCCACCAACACGGTGGCGAGTGGGATGGAGTGGTTTGGACCGCAGGACTTATATCTGTTCAATGAGGGGAGCCATCTGCGTTTGTACGAGAAGATGGGAGCACATCCGGCAGTGCAGGGAGGAGTGCCGGGGTATCATTTTGCGGTTTGGGCGCCGAATGCGGATTATGTTTCCGTGATTGGGGATTTCAACGGTTGGGATCGGGGCCGTGACCCCTTGCGTCCAGTCGGCTCGAGTGGCATCTGGGCGGGATTTGTCCCCGGCGTCGTGGCAGGACAGTGTTACAAGTACCACGTGGCTGCACCGGGTGGTTTCGCGGCAGACAAAGCCGACCCGTTTGCCTTCACCTGTGAGGTGCCTCCGAAAACTGCCTCCGTCACCTGGGATTTGCACTATCAATGGCACGACGAGTCTTGGATGAAGAACCGCCGTGCTCGCAATGCCCACGATGCGCCCATCAGCATCTACGAGGTGCATCTGGGGTCCTGGATGCGGCAAGCGGATCCGCCGTATCACTCCCTGAACTATCGGGAGTTGGGGGAAAAACTGGCCCGTTACTGCCGCGATCTAGGCTTTACCCATGTCGAGTTCCTGCCGGTAACGGAGCATCCGTTTTTCGCTTCTTGGGGCTATCAGGTGACGGGTTACTTTGCCCCGACCAGCCGCTACGGTACGCCCCAGGACTTCATGTATCTGGTCGATGTGCTCCATCAACATGAAATCGGCGTGATCCTGGATTGGGTTCCTTCACACTTTGCCACGGATGACTGGGCTTTGGGCCGTTTTGATGGGACGGCCTTGTACGAACATGTCGATCCGCGGCAGGGCTACCATCCCGACTGGGGGAGCTACATTTTCAACTACGGGCGGCACGAGGTGCGCAGTTTCCTACTCTCCAGCGCCCTGTTCTGGCTGGACAAGTACCATGTCGATGGCCTGCGGGTGGATGCGGTCGCCTCCATGCTGTACCTGGACTATTCCCGCCGTGAAGGGGAGTGGGTGCCCAATCGCTACGGCGGCAAAGAGAACATCGAAGCGATCGATTTTCTGCGCCGCTTCAATGAGGAGGTTTATCGCCACTATCCGGACGTCCAGACCTATGCGGAAGAGTCCACGGCCTGGCCTATGGTGTCTCGTCCGACCTACGTGGGAGGACTGGGTTTCGGCTTCAAGTGGGACATGGGTTGGATGCATGACACCTTGCGCTATGTCAGCCGCGATCCGATCTACCGCAAGTATCACCAGAATGATTTGACCTTCCGCATGTTGTATGCCTATCACGAGAACTTCGTCCTGCCGTTGTCCCATGACGAAGTGGTCCACGGGAAAGGGCCTCTGTGGGACAAGTGCTTCGGGGATGAGTGGCAGAAATTCGCGGGCTTACGCCTGCTGTTTGCCTACCAGTGGGCAATGACAGGAAAAAAGCTGTTGTTTATGGGAGGGGAGATTGCCCAACGGCGCGAATGGCGTGTGGATGAGAGCATCGACTGGCATTTGTTGCAATACGCTCCACATCGAGGGGTGCAAGACCTGGTGCGGGACTTGAACCGCTTGTACCGCACGGAGCCAGCACTCCACGAATGGGATAATCACCCCAACGGCTTCGAATGGATCGACTGTGCGGATGCCGCTGCGAGTGTGATCAGCTTCTTACGCCGGGGGAAGAGTTGCGAGGATATTATCGTTGCGGTCTTCAACTGGACTCCCGTGCCTCGCTGGGGTTATCGCATTGGCGTTCCCGGTCCCGGATTTTGGACGGAACTGCTCAATACGGATGCGGCTTGTTACGGCGGGAGCAATGTCGGTAATCGGGGCGGCGTGTACGCCGAGTTTGTCCCCATGCATGGCCGGCCTTATTCCGTCGCCTTGAACCTGCCGCCTCTAGGAGCGGTCTTTCTCAAAGGCCGGCCGTGATCCTAGGAGCGGGCGCCATCCGCCCTAGGTCTGGGCGCCATCTGCCGAGCGGGTAATAGCCCGTGTGTCGCAGAATGCCTTCTATTCCCACAAGAACTTGCTCAAGCGGCACGCCGATTTGCAGGGGAAGCCAATAGGGGTTGCTCCGCCAAAGCCGCAAGGACCGCTTCGGGAGGCGCTGGTTGTAGACGCACTTCCCGTGTGCGGTGGCCGTGAGAATCATACAGAATGAGCCGCTGTTCTCCAGCGACCCAGATAGCACTGGGCCGGATCTGCCTCGGTCCGTCAATGTGAAACAGAACGCCGCAGGGACGGCCCCGCCGATAGAGCAATTCCGCCTGCAGGGGGGCTTGGGCCGGTTCGAGGATTGCCTGCTGGCAGAGGAATTGATGGACCAGGGACCAAAGCTGCTCGGATGTCGGACAGGGAATGGTCTCTTGGTTCATACGGGCAGATTGCTACAGCGGGTATCCGATCCTCTACCCCTTGGGACGGCAGATGCACGCCATCCCAGAGCGGCAGCAGGGCATGCTTGATTTTCGGCAAGTGGGAACAGCCGCGCCGCATGTCAGGCTTGGAAAGGAACGATTCGTGCTCCGGGCGATTCCGATCGTGACGAATGTGAGGAATGGTTTGAGTGATGGCAGGCCGCGCCGATCTCGGAACTGGCCGGGCTACCAGCGGTGGATGCGGCGAAGGGCGTCATACAAGACGATGGCGACGGCGGTGGCCAGATTCAAACTGCGGACCCGGCCGGAGGGCATGGGAATCCCGATGAGAGAGTCGGCGAAGCGTTGTCGCAGGGACGCCGGCAGTCCTTGGGATTCATTCCCGAAGAGCAGGCAATCGCCGTCGGCAAATTCGGCCTGGGTGTAGAGTCGCGGAGCGGGAGTTTCCACGACCCAAAGGCGGGGCGGACGCCAGGAAGAAGGGGAAGCCGTATGGCGCCAGGCGGCCTCGAAGTCGGCAAAATGCAAATGGTGCACCCAATCCACAGCCGGCCAGTAATCCAGTCCGGCGCGCTTCAATGCTCGGTCGTGCAAGCGGAAGCCGAGCCGGCCGATCAAATGGAGGCGGCTGCCCGTGGCGGCACAGAGGCGAGCGATGTTGCCGGTATTCGGCGGAATCTCCGGTTCATATAGGGCTACGTGGAGCATAAACCTTTCCGTGGGCAACATTCGTATCCATTGTAGCGATCTTGCCAGCGCTGCCTGGGATACAACGAACCCCTTCCCGCCTTCACTTCTATGGGAAATGGTCCCGGAATGAGAAAATGGTCCCATAGAGGATTTGGAGAGCTGGAAGCCGTGCCTCGCTTTGCCACGCACGATGGCAAATAGCACACATCAAGACGGATCGGCTACTGGAGGGGAACGGAATACGGATCACGAGAATGACCAGACGGAAAGAAACGCGGGAACGCCGTTTTTCCCTGGATGTTCTGGCCTGGATGTGGTGGCTGGCCGGCGGAATAGGAACCGCCGGGACGGTCTTGCGGCTGGCCAGTGGGTCGGGAGGTAGCAAGCCATGGTGGGCTAGGGATTGCGGAGCGGTCGAAACCCTGGGTTGGGCCGCTCTGCTGTTGTGGTGGGGGTGGGCGGTGGTGGGCATCCGGTTGGTGATGCGGCGCTGCTGGCCGCGCGTGCTGGGCGCCCTTCTCGGTTGGACGCTGTTGACCGTGGTCGCGGCTCTGCTCATCGATGTTCACCTGGACTTTCTCCCGCATACCAGTCTTGCCGGGCCAGGCGGAAGCGTGGGAGCATACCTCCGCTTTATCGCAGAAGATGTTGGCCACGGGGAGTGGCTGCCCCTGCATCTGGCGGCCTTCGCTACGGCCTTCCTGGGCCTACTCCTGGCGGCGGACCGCTGGCTTCGCCGTCTAGCTCGCACCATCTGGTGGATGATCTGCACGGTGGTCCGGGCGCTGCTGTGGCTCAACGAACGCTTCGCTGACATTAACGAAAAGCTGCTCCTGGCCCTTCTTTCCCTGGGCCGGTGGCTCGTGCAATTGTTTGGACGTCGGTCTGCGGCCACTCCTCCGACCTCCTCTGGCAGCAACTCGGCTGCACCTCGCAGCCATCCAGCACCCGCGGCTGATGCGACCGCAGACCACACCATCCCCATTGCAGCTTCCCCCCCGGCTTTGGCCAACGATTCCGCAATGCCTTCTCCAGTGCCTCCCCTCACTTCCCCCGTGGCGGATGCCGAGGGATATTCCTTTCCCCCGTTGAGTTTGCTGCGTGATCCGGAACCGTTTTCGGTGGAAGAGCAGGAGCAGAAGCTGCGAGAAATGGCCGCTTTGCTGGAGAAAACCTGCCAAGATTTCGGCATCACGGTGAAAGTGGTCGGCATTCATACCGGACCGGTCATCACCCAGTACGAAGTGGCGCTGGAAACAGGTCTACGCTTGAGCAAAGTAACAGCCTTGGCGGATGACCTGGCTTTGAACCTGAAGGTACCGTCAGTCCGGGTGGTAGCTCCTTTGCCGGGCCGCAATACCGTCGGAATCGAGGTGCCGAACGAAGTACGGCAGACCGTTCGGCTCAAGGAAGTGGTGGCGGCTCTGGCGGGAACGCCTAAGGTGGCCCGGTACAAGCTCCCCATCTTTTTAGGCAAGGATGTCGAAGGCCGTCCCTTGGCCTACGATCTGGCAGCCATGCCCCATCTGCTCATCGCGGGTCGAACGGGAACGGGCAAGTCCGTGTGCCTCAACACCCTCATCGTCAGCCTGCTTTTGACCCGCTCGCCCCAAGATTGCCGCATGATCCTGATCGACCCCAAGAAAGTGGAGTTGAGCGATTATGCCCGCATTCCGCACCTGATGACGCCGGTGGTCACTGACGAGAAGAAAGCCGAGGCAATTCTAGCCTGGGCGGTCGAGAAAATGGAGGAACGGTACGAATGGCTACACCGGGCACGCGTCCGCAATATCGCTGCTTTCAATGAACTGGGAGAAGAGGAAATCCTCCGGCGAGTGCAGCCCGCGGATGAGGAGGAGCGGCGCGCCGTACCCCGCCGCATGCCCTATATCGTCATCGTCATCGACGAAGTGGCCGACCTGATCCTGCGAATGAAAAAGGAGATCGAAGGAAATATCATCCTGCTAGCTCAGAAGTCCCGCGCAGCGGGGATTCACCTGATCCTCGCTACGCAAAAGCCTACGGTGGATGTTGTCACGGGCCTGATCAAATCCAACCTGCCGGCCCGCATCTGCTTCCAGGTCGCGAGCCGCTCCGACAGCGCTGTCGTCCTGGATGAGAAGGGAGCCGAACGTCTCTTGGGGCAGGGGGATATGCTCTTCCTGCAACCCGGCACTAGCACCATACTTCGCGCCCAAGGAGCGCTCATCGAGGATCAAGAGATCGAACGGGTGGTGCAGTATATTGCCACGGATACGCCGAATTACGACAGTGAATTGCTCAACTTGCGGACGCGGGAAAGCCGCGAAAATGCTGAGGGGGCAGAGGGTGGACTCCGCGCTCGCGAACGCGATCCGCTCTATGAACAAGCCGTGGAGATCGTCCTGCGCGAACAACGTGGCAGCACGTCGCTATTGCAACGGGCCTTGGGCATCGGTTACGGCAAAGCCGCCCGCTTCATCGATTACATGGCTGAAGATGGCATTGTTGGTCCCTACAACGGCAGCAATGCCCGCCAGGTGTTGATCAGTTACGAACAATGGCAGGCGATGCGCCAGGCCGCTTCCGCAGAGGAATCAGCCTGATCCTACCCAAGTGGATCGAAATATCTGCCGCCTCATTTCCGCCCTTCCCTCACACCTGGCACCTGCCCCCTTTTGGTGCCCCAACGCTCGGCGTGCGGGACTTCTACCCTCGGTGCCCTGACGCTCGGCTTGCAGGATTTCTACCATAAAGCCCAAAGATCAACCGGAAAACACCCAGGAACAGCCGGACGGATCGGCTGAGCAGGTCTTTTCGGGACCGGGGAGCGTGCAAGATGACTTGGCAAGCGGCCTGAGACAGTCACAATGGGAAGTGAGGCGCGTCCGGCAGTAGTCACGGGATAGACAAAAAGAGAAGAGGGGAGGTAGCAGCCGTGGCAGAGGCACACCCCTTGTTGGACCCCCCACCGGCGGCCAGAGGGACGGCTGAGAGCACCGGCGGCCTGGAAAACTCCGCGACGATGTCCCTCGTGGCCGGACTGCTGCGGCGCTGGCCCTGGCTGGTGCTCGGCGTCCTGATCGGTGTTGTGGTCGGCATCATCTACCACTTCCAGCGCCCGCTGGTGTATCAATCCACAGCTCAATTGATGGTGTTGAAGAACCGACCGGAGTTGGTGTCAGGGGGCGCCAGCGACGTGCGGGTGCAGTTCGTCGAGGATTACGTGGCAGGACAGGTGATCCTGTTACGCTCCGAACGGATTTTGCGCCGGGCTGCAGACAAACATCTGCCACGCCTCGGTCCCTTCGAGCGTCCCTTGCCGAGTCAGGAACACGCTCGCTTGGCCCTCTTGAGCGCGGGATTCTCGGTCATGCGGGAAAAAGAACCGGGATCGAACATCGGGAGTAATGTTCTGGCACTGACCTTTAAAGCTTCCCATGCCTTGGATGCCCCGAAGTATCTGCGGGCGATCATCGACGCTTATCGGGAAGAGCTGGCGGAAGTGTTCGAGGATGCCTCCGCCCGCCAACTACGGCAACTGGAGGAAGAAATCGCAGCGGTGGAGAAGTCAATCCGAGAGATTGCGGCACGCCGGGCTGAGGCGGAACGCTCGCTCCTCGTGGAAGACCCCCGGACAGGCCGCCTGCGCATGCCGGAGGACCTGACTCTGTTGCGCTCCCGCCTCTCGGCCAATCATGCCACCCAAATCACCTTGCGCTTGCGCCAGCAGGAGTTGCAGGCCGAATGGGAGGAGTTGCAATTGGCTGAACAGTCCCGTCCGGTTCGCTTGATGCTTCTCCAGCGCCTGGGTGTCTCTCAAGAACGCTCCTCGATCCTCCAGCCGGATGCCCGCAGCCCGGAGTCGCTGCTACGGCATCTCCAATTCCGCCGCAGCGAGCTGATGGCCCGTTACGGCTATGGAGTAGGCCATCCCGAAATTGTTGCCCTCGATCGCCAACTCAGCGAATTGGAACGGGAGGTGCAAAGCCGCGGTGTGGGGGCGGAAGAATTGCTCGCCTATCGCCAACGCTTGATGAACGAACGGAACGCCCTGGACAAGAAACTGCAAATCCTAGCCCAGGAAATCGCCCAAGACGAACGCAAGTTGCAGGAATTGACACCGATCCATAACAGCATCCAGAAGGCAAATGAGGAATTGCAACGGGAAGAAACCCGGCTGAGGGAACTGCACCAGTTGCGCGACCAAATCCGCCGGACGGAACGGGGAGGCGTCTTTGAAGTCAAAGAAGTGACTACCCCCACCTTGGGCGTACTGGTCTCGCCGCTGTGGTTCCAGTCACTGGCAGTCGGACTGATGCTGGGATTGGTTTTGGGAGGCGGCCTGGCCTTGGGGTGGGAGTGGGCGGATCGTTCATTCCGCTCGCCCGCAGACATTCGCCGTCACCTGGGGCTGTCGGTGTTGGGCCATATTCCGCAGATCCGCATCGAAGAAGAAGTGGAGCAGGAATTGACTCAACCGCTCGATGCGGTTTTGGTCACCCTCTGGCGCCCTAGTTCTGCCGAGGCGGAAGCGGTCCGTGCTTTGCGCAACCAGGTTCTCTTCAGCACCACCGGGCGAGACCACGTATGCGTCCAGATCACTAGTCCACATCCAGGAGATGGCAAAAGCGTACTGACCGCCAACCTGGCCGTGAGTCTGGCACTGTCCGGCAAGCGCGTGGCCCTGGTCGATTGCGACTTCCGCAAGCCGCGGCAGCATCGCCTCTTCGCCCTCGGCAATCCGGAGCAGGGAATAGCCGCCGTGCTCGCGGGTCAGGCAGAGTTGGCAGCGGTGGCACGGCCTGCCGGGGTCGAAAACCTGACGATCTATCCTTGCGGAACGCGGCCGGACAACCCCGCCGAGTTGCTGACCTGCAAGCATTTCCCGGAAGTGCTGGCCCAGTTGCAGCAGCAATACGACTATGTGCTTCTGGATACGCCGCCCGTCTTGTCCGTTTCGGATCCCGTAGCAGTAGCGGCCCGTGTGGACGAAGTTGTTCTGGTCTTCCGCATGCGCCGGGATGTCCGTTCGGCCCTGGAGCGGACCAAACAGGATATTCAGGCGGTGGGAGGGCGCATCCTGGGTGTCGTGGTCAATGCCTTGCCCCTGCGTGACCATCCGTACAGATATTCCTACTACCATTCTGGCTATCTGTATCAGGATTCCTACCGTGATGCTCCGTAAGCCATGCCGAAAGGGGGCCGCCCATGGTCCCGTTTGCTGATACGCACGTCCACTTACTGCCCGGACGCGATGACGGCCCGCTGACGGTGGATGAAGCCCTCGCCATGTGTCGGATGCTCGTCAGCGAAGGGGTGCGTCATGCCGCCGCCTTAGCCCACCAGAACCCCAGCTATCCGGACAATGATGCTGCCGCCTTGCGCGCCGCCGTTGCCGAATTGCAGCCATTGCTCCAAGCCCGGCAAATCCCCCTGACTCTCTATCCCGCGGGCGAAATCATGCTCGGTCCGGAGTTTCTCGATCAGTGGAAAGCCGGCCGATACTTGACTCTCGGCGATGGCGGACAAACCTTGTTGGTAGAAATGCCCCACGGCCAGTTCCTCGACCTGTTGCCCCTGGCCGATTACTTCCGCCCCCTCGGCATCCGCCTCATCGTGGCTCATGCCGAACGCTATCCGGAGTTGCTCTACGATCCGGACTTAGCCCAGCGGTGGATCGCCGCCGGTTGCCTTTTCCAGGTCACCGCGCAGGCTCTGGCCGAACCGTGGGATGGCACCACGGAGCACGCCCTCAAGGATTGGGCGGTCGGAGGGTTTATCCATCTGCTCGGCTCGGATGGCCACGGCATCGACCGCCGCCGACCCCTGTTCCGCGAAGGGTACCAACGGCTCGTACAGTGGGTGGGTCGCCGAGCGGCAGAGCGTATCGCTTCCTTCTGGGGAATCGCGGTCTTGCAAGGGTTACCGCTGCACATCCCCCCGCCCCGCCCTCCCCGCCGCACCTGGTTCCACCGCCTCTTCGGTTAATCCTGATGGAGACGGCACGGACTCCGCCGCCGGTAGCATCACGCCGGCACTTCCCTCATTGACTGGAGAAGTGGACCCACTGCCTTTGATGTAAGTCGTACCGTAATCCACCTGTTCCATGCCCAGTGCGCGGCACAAACCCGTCAATTCCGGTTGAGTGTCGGCGGCCTGCACCTCGCACAGCCCGAAGTACTGCTCCTGCAAAAAGCGGAGCACCTGCACCATGAGGAACTTGCCCAGCCCTTGACCCCGCAGGTCTTCACGCACTTGGATGTCCAGCACTCCCGCCGCCGGCAAACCCCAGCGCCAGCCGTATCCTTCCAGTTCCCACACCAACGCTCGGCCTGCGATGAAGTGGTTCGCCAGCTTATCTGTCAAACGGAACTCCACCGGCTCGAGCGTCCCCCAGACGCACTCATGCCACCAGGACGGCGGGATCGCCGAACGGATAACCATGGTATCATAACGTCGTCGCAAAATCTGAAAGCGGGCATCGGCCACAGCCAACGGACTGTCCAGACGCTTATGGAAGACAATAGTTGTGCCGGCCGGTACATAGCCTAGCTTGCGAAACAAGGGATCCGCGCCCGGATCCGAAGCCAGAAAACCGGGACAATTCGTTCCACCGTAGAGGCCGAAACCGAAGGGACAGTACGGCCACCGCGGACCGGCCCGCAATACCTTCGCACCGTGCCGCAGCAGATACTCCTCCGCCCGCCCCACCAGTTCCCGTGCGATGCCCCGGCGCCGATAAGCCGGGCGCACAGCTAGGAGGCAAATCACTCCTTGCGAGTAATCTAAGGCGTTCAACTCGGCATTCGGCCCAAAACCTGCCAAGATGTAACCGACGACCCGCCCCTCCGCCTGCGTGTCCACAGCGACGATCAAACCCTCCGGATCGAAATACGGCTTGGAAAAGAGCCAACGTTCCAGCAACGCCGGCGTCCGCACGGGATAGGAGCTGCGTGACGCGTGCGACTCGTTCCACACGTCTGCCAACGCGGGGGGATCTGTGTTCCGAAAACGGCGATACTCGATCACGGTCCCTGCCTATTAGTCTTGACCCTCACCCACCTGCTGCTTTTGGGTCGTCAGGATGCCACCTGCCGCGCTCTTGAATGCTTGCCCTCGTTTCGATCTTAGCCGATGACCGCAATTCCGTACAAGTTGAAACCATTCCTTCGGCCTTCCTCGTCCTGAAGAACCTCATCGAGAATCGTAAATCGAAGCGGCCGCTGGACGAGCCTTGACCCGCTGCGCTACGCCGCCGGGGATGTCAACCTCTACCGCACCGTCGGCAACGACCCGATCAACCGCCTCGATCCGAGTGGACTTGAAGAATACAAACCGATTGGTGTTACTGACGTTAGTAAGATCGAGGAGGTACTGCAGGGGACCGTCGTCAATTCCAAAGACACTTTTCGTCCCACCCAATACGGAGCCAACGCTTTTATGGTCTATAAGGAATTTCAGGAACAACTGCAAAAGCGGGCACCAACAGGTCAGATCGAAGTTCGGGTCTTTCGCCCCCTTCATCGTGGCCCATTATTTGATTTGACCAAGCTGAAAGAAGACAAGTGGAATCCTCAACTCTTATTTGATAGGATGATCGGCTCAACTCCCCTCAATTGCAGATATTTCACAATTGAGGTTCCGTTAGCTGGACCAGTCCGGATCTATCGGCTCGATCCAATGCAGGTGGCGCCAGCCGCCTTGACTGTTTGCCACTCTGTCACCTTCGGTGTAGGGGGTGGGTGGGGACACCTTCACTTTGGTGATAACGACGAGGGGAAGTGGCGAGGTTTTCTCATCGGCATTATTCCTCCTCAGCATTACCCTTTCCCCACCCAAATCGTCCAAGCTGCAAAGATCTATGGATTATACTCCGCCTTGCTAATTCCTCCCGAAACTACCAATACCCTCCTTAACAACACCAAACTCTTCGAGCAGGTTAAAAACCTTAACGAGATTCGCCCTGGCGACATCATTGCATTCTACAACACAAAAGAAGTGCTGATTAAAATACCATATGGGCCCCAGCGTATTCCCGCTGGCAGCCTCCTGCATACTATGCCAGTCACTGCTTATGTCACACCGACTCCTCGACCGCTTTTTCAGAGGTAAACGATCATGAAACGCATGGCCCTGAGACTACTCGCTCCGAGCATAGCGCTGTTCTGTGCCCCCGCTGTGGCAAGTGGAGCTGATCTGGAAATCCAGGAACTCCCTTTCCGAGCCTTTGCCACATGCGATTTGGCTCAACTAGGTCCAGCGTTCGGTCTGCATGGAAATCGGCTCGTTGTTAGTGCATTCAGCGTGGATAATTTCACACTTTTTGCTGTCAAGGTTTGGGACTTGACCACAGGAAAGGCAGTTTCTTCCATAAGCGGTCCCTCCTGGGCATATGATGTGGTGTTCAGCCCGGATGGAAAGTTGATCGCCTCGTGTGGTAAGGTAAATGAGTATCTCATCTACTTGTCGGACCCTAAGACGGGGGAATGTATTCGAAAACTGGAAGACAAGGAAGGCTCGATACGGCTTGTGTTCAGCCCGGACGGGAAGATACTAGTGGCCGAAGGTTTCCCTTCTGCGGAGAAGCTGAAACGCTGGGACACCGATAGCTGGAAGCGGCTGCCGGACCTGACGGGTTTCAAAGACAGGGTTTGGTCGATTGCCTTTAGTCGGGATAGTCGCCTGCTGGCGGTCGGCATGGAAGGCGGAAACATTTACCTCTGGGAGGCCAAGAGCGGGAAGCCCATTGCCACCCTGAAGGGTCACACGAAAGCTGTAGCTTCCCTCGTATTTAGTGAGGATGGGAAAGAGTTATTGTCTTGCGGGCTGGATCAAACGATTCGGCGGTGGGAGGTGGCCAGTGGAAAAGCTCAAGTTATTGCGATCGAGCAGTCTCCTGGTTTTAGGGTGGCGGCCTTCCATCCGCGAGGGACGCTCTTGGCGACGAGTGATGGGCGGGATATCCTCTTGCGGGACCCTCGCACAGGCAAGCCGCTTGCCACCATCAAAGGGACGATGGACTTTGGGAGGATGAATTTTTTGGGGAAGATGGAGGTTGGGAAGATGGAGGTTATGGTGGCAGCTCTTGGTTTCAGTCCGGAGGGAACGATACTGGGGGCCAGAAGAATACTAGTGGTCAATGGGAAAGTTTCTCCTTCTATTGTTTCGCTATACTCAGTATTTTGGGAAATGTTTGAAATTCGATTCTGGAGAGTGACGGAGAAGGACAGCAAGTGAATGGCCGAGGTTTCAGGTTCCATTTTGAGCCTATTGTCGCAGAGATACCGAGGGAGAGTGAGGCGGAGATAGGTTTCATCTCCGCTGTTTGTGTTCCGCTTCTGGATGTTTGTTTTGGTTTTGGCCCATTGAGGGCAGTATTGCCAACTCCACGGAAGGGTGGACAGGTGGTGGGTGGGAGGCGTCTGGTCGCCGGTCTACGTCGATGCCCTCATCCTCCGTGACCGCGACACCGACGGCGACGGCACGCTGGACGAGCGCTTGTGGGTGGTGCAGGATGCCAACTATAATGTGACGGCGTTCTTTGACAACGCGGGTAACGTCGTCGAGCGTTACGTCTACGACCCGTTCGGCCAGGCGACGGTGCTCGACGCCAACTGGAACGTCCTGGCGGCCAGCGCCTTCGCCTGGGTCTACCTGCACCAGGGTGGACGGTACGATGTCACCAGTGGTCTGTATCACTTCCGGAACCGCGACTATTCGCTGACTCTGGGCCGCTGGACGAGCCTCGACCCCCTCTCCTACGCCGCGGGGGACGTGAACCTATATCGGTACGTGAGTGGCAGGGTAACTACGGTTACAGATCCCTATGGACTAGCAGATAAGGAATTCATAGGCAAGCACGATTTAGAATTGGTAAAGATTGTTGCAGAAGCAGAGGAGCAAATAAAATCAGATATAATGGCAAACAAGTGGAGACCTGACCCTAAAGATCCGGGGTCTTACGGCAAAGAACTCGAATGTAGGGTTTATGAGCGGCTGAAAAATGAAACTGTAAGGTCTGGTATTCTTAGAAGGAAGTACAGGTCATGGTATACTAATATAACAGTTGAAATAAATACATTGAAAATCATTGAATTAGATGGCATTGGAGGAGTTCGTAATACTAAAAATCATGTTCAGATTGACATTGTAAGAATGAAACCAGGATATGAATTAAAAATAGGTCAAACTTTAAATCATGATCATTTAGAAGATATTTATGATATTAAAGCTAATCGTGATGGAAATTTGAGTAGAAGACAAAGGGATGCCTTGAAGAAGCTAATTAATAATGGAGATGTTAATGGCAATCGAAGAATCAAAGTTATTCATGCCAAGCACAGGCAACAAAATGGGATAATTGTAGAAAACCCCTACTTAACTAGGGCTGTAAAGTTTTTCTCGGCTATTGGTGCACTTATTGCACTCAACAGTACAGCGTTTGCAATGATACGATCGGAAGAAAGTGAACCATTCCTGGATAAAGCTATTGAAAAATATAAATTCGCTGTGAATCAAAAAATGCTGATCCGGCAGATCGTTTCTTGGCCATGCAAGATGCGGTAAATGCAACATTGGATTATTTAGTATTCTACACCGATGGTCTGCCTCTTGACAAGAATTTGTTGAAAGGATATCTGACTTACGAATTACTGAGAAAAATAAATCCATAAGGAGACGAGAATGTCCAGAACAGGTGAGCTTTTTTTTGGTACTACGAATGAAGATGTAGAGAGGTTTCCTAATTTTCTGAATATCATGAATAATCTGGATATAATAGGAATAGCTGAAATTGTATCTGTATACAATGTCCCAACAGATGGATCATATATTGATGATGATATTGAATATATTTATAAAAAATATGATATTAAAATATATGACTTTATCAATGATTTACACAACATTGTTGCATCCAAAATACTCATAGAAATTTTCTCAAGCAACAATAAAATATCCGAAGAACTGTTTACGACCGTGAGAGATCAGATACCGGAATCGATCCGCGGTGATTTTTGTCCTTCACAGTGCATATTGCGTTTCGGTCCGCATAAAGTACCTGCATATCAGATCATTTTTCCTGGACGAGAACTCGATTACAGTGCCTCAGCTTCGGTTTCATTCTGGGGATATGGTTCACCTAATGACACGGAGACTTTTTATAATAAGTTACATAAGCTTGATATACATGAGAAAATCATTCAGACACTCTTGCGGTCTGGCTTCATGCCACTCGATGAAATGCTCATATTTGATGTTTAGTTTATCTGTTGTATATCTCAATCCGAGCGACCTGCACGATGTCAAAACGGTGTCCATGACACCACCTTTGCCCCCGCCTCATCATGTTCCCCCAGTGCCCAGTCCCAGCAGCTACAACAGACCAAGCCCAACCCCTTACCAACGTACCCTGATCCTGCGCTGCGCCGTCTGCCACGGCACGGCCGATGGCCAATGACTCCCACTTGCCACCTTCCCCGAACCGATCCAATACGCCCCGCCCGACCAACGGTATACCTTAGCTGACATCAACTAGGCCGCCCTCGATCACCGCTTCCAAGCCAACTTCGACCCGTTGTTGCCCTCCGGTCCCCTGGCCGAGCAAGCACGCTTAGGCGGCAGCGGCGAAGTGCTCGGGACAGCCTTTAGCCTCTGGGCGGATTATCCGTTTGCGCCATTGCCCGGTAGTCCTAGTTCGACGGTGGGGACGATGACGCCGGTGATTGGTCCGGCGCGGGAGACAGTGGCGGCGATTCAAGCGGAGCGGTATGATCGGGCGTTGTTCTACGGTGGCTCGGCGATCGTGGATGTAGTCCTCGCCAAATGGCTGGCCAATGGAGTTGTCTCCGTTGGGCGACGAGTGGCGGGGAGTCATCTAGTAACCAGTGGGGGGCGGTGGCGTTGGGGTTACAATGCCATTCCTGATACAGAGGCAGCTGCTGCATACCAAGCAATTCGTGAGTCTACTACGGACGTTGCCGCCAGTGCTCGTTACACCGGATATAAGCCAGACCGCATCCGGCGAATCAAGGATTACCTTTTCAACAACCCAGAATGGACAGCTGCTGATGCCGAAATTGCGGCAGCATGGCACCGCCTTCGTACAGGGCGAGGAACCAACTTGGATAGACTGTTGCTCAAACACGAGACAGCGGAGATGTTCCTCCGTCAGCGGTACGGTCTAGATTATTGGGAAGCTCATCGTCGAGCCAATCAACAAGTGGAACTGAGAACGGGCCATTATGGAGCAAGGTCGATGAAGTCATATCCTATGTCAGATGTACTTCAGAGTGCGATCGAGTCGTTATTTGACGATCCTTCTGTTGCTTATGGTGCTCTGGGAGTCGATCGAGCGGAACCCGATGAATGGGATGAAGATTCTTGTTGTGCAGCGACCGATCCGATTGAGAGAGCACGTTTACTCCTCAGGACCCTTGAGAACTATATCGTTCAGATGGCTGAGGAACACGAGGAACTTGGTTCGCCTGAAGCCAGTGACACGCTACGAATGCAGGCCGTCGGTATCCTAGTCGCTTTGAGGGAGTTAGTACGTCATTTCCCAGAGTTGAAGGGCTGAAGCAAAGCGAAGTGCATCTGTTACGGGGGGGCTCGTCTTGCTCCTTGCGTTCTCAAGTTGTTTCAAACTCGTTCTGACTATCAAGCCTTTGAAACTTCCTTGATGAGAACGCCGTGCAGGTGGGGCGTGGCGGCTGGGACCTCCACGAAAACGGCCCGACTTGGGCGAACGGCCTGCAAGTCAGCGCCGGCCTGCTCGGTCTAGGCGGCAACTACACCACCTGGCGACGGCTGCGGGGGAGTGTTCCAGCAGCAAGAGAGCCGCACCGCATTTATTCCGCAAGGGAACTGATTCGTCGTGCTGAAGAGGCGGGACCATACCACAACTTCCCAGAGTCCTTCAACGTCGTAATCTTCCAAGGGAACCGGCAAGTGATCAGCGAGAACTACATACTCTACATGCAGCATGGTTCGATCAACGGTGTGGAAGGAACCTACGAGCTCGGAGTTCGCCCATCTGCCTCCGGTAGAATCGAAGTCATTGTGCATCGCTTCTTCCGCCCTGACCCAAGGAGGTGAACTGATGACACTTGTAACCTTCGGATTTCCAACGACCTATGTTGCAGAAGAGCAGCCGTATTCTCGACCGTCGATCAGCTTCCACAGCCCAAAGACACAGACTGCCCAAGAGGGATTGGTCTTGGAAACCGCATCTGGCCCAAAGATGCGTGTCAAGGTGATAACCGGACAGGGAGAGGTATGGGTAGGGGAATTTGAACCTGGGCCGGGCGGACTAACTGGTATTTTCGCCACACCATGCCCCGATGATCTTTGCGTTGTCAACGCAGGATATGCTTACCGAGTACCAACCCTCACACCAGAGGGTTACGAGTTTATCCCAGCGATCCCAGTCAAAGATGTGGTGAGAGTTCCTGGCAAGGACATTCTGGTGTTCGTTGACTATGTTCGACTCACTGCGATTGGTCCTGCGGGTTTGCTTTGGCAGTCGCCGGATGTGTCTTGGGATGGGATAAGGTTGGTTGAGGTATCAAGTGCTTCCATTCGGGGCTTGGGTTGGGATTCACCAGCCAACAGAGAGGTAGAGTTCGTTGTAGATGCAGAAACAGGACACACACAGGGAGGGTCGAGTCCGACCCACTACAACATGTAGTCTGCTCCAAAAACGCCGAAGTGCATCTGCTAATGGAGGTGTCGCCCTACCACTTTTGCCTTTGGTGAATTTCAACACCGCAGACCTGTGGAAGTCTTTCAACCATCCCCCGCTCAAAGGCCCGCAACTCGTCGGTGGAGTGGTCGAACAGGCTTATCGAGCTCTATCCAACTTCCAATATGTACGTTGCGGCCGTGAAATCACAAGCAGCCAAATCAGTCGAAGGGTTTTGGAGCTTGTTGTGCCCCCTTGGGCCACCCCAGCGCAACGCCAGGCGCTGCAACAGTTCGTCGAGTATGGGAGGATTCAAAACCCGCCTGTCACAGTCAAAATTGTGGAGATGTAATAATGAAGCATATTGTGATTTTCGAACGTAATGACAAATGGTATATCCACCCCGATTGCCAAACAATAACAGAGCTATGGATGGCTAGCCCACCTTTTCTCGAAGTCGACAGGCGAGATTCCGTAGAAAATAAGTACCAAGCTATCATGAAGGCCTCACAGGAATCCAAAAGTGGTTTGCCAGTACCGTCTAGCAGACTTGAAGAACTTAAACCGTTATTTCGTATGGCTAAGGTAAGATCGTAGTCGGAGTTTGCCAAAGGGGCTAAATACGTTGCACTAGAAATCACGAACGACCAAATTGTTATAATTCCTTACCGTAAGATGAAACGATACAAAAGCGCATTTGAGCCGATGTATGAACAAAAGATTAATCTCCCACCGGACGCGAGTCAAGAGGAGATTGTAGCAGCGGTTTCAGAGGCCATGAGCCGTAGCGAATAACAGGCTGCTTTGGACCCAATGGTCCAAATGTTTCAAAGTCTAATGGGTTCTGCTGTAATGCCGTGGGCGATTCGTGCCAATGGATAGACCATCAAGCAAATGATCGCATATGGAGAGATAAATTCATCTGTCATCATCAGGGATTATGGAAATGCAAGATGAAACAGATAGGAAGGGGAAACTTCATGAGTTGGTTTTGGTGATCACTGAGAGTGGTGTTGTTTGTTCCTCAACCTCGTATTTCACGAAGCCAGGTCTTAGAAATTGCCAGACAAGAGGCTGAGCAACGAGGCTGGCCGTTTGAGCAACCCACCATTGTCGAGGATCTACGGACTTGGCATGTTTTCACAAAGGGTGGAGTGAGACCCTCGCCGTGGATCGTAATTTGTCAACAAAGCGGGAAGATTGTCAGCGCTGGAGAACTTCTATTATAGTCGTCTGGGAGAGCTGTTTCTAGAGAAAGACGTATCTGGTCACCGGCGACGGGTGTAACCAGATTTTCTGGGGGGTCCCTGCCGGCCAGCTCTGCTAGTCTGGGGAAACACCTCGCGGGTTCAGCCCCCACCCCCAGAGAATCTAGTTACACCCCCTCAAACACATAGGAAGAATGTTGCCAGTGGCGGATGCGGGTGCATATGGAGGGGGATTGTCCGGTGCAGGGATCGGGGCGTTGTGTGGTGTAGGTGGTGGTGCTTTGCCTGGTGCTCTGGGAGGAGCGGCGAGTGGGCTGATTGCGGCAGCGTTTGCTAAGGACCCCACGGAGGCCTTTGCTTACGGTTTCGTTGGAGGTATATTTGGTGGCGGCGGGGCAGCTAGGGTTGCTACACAGTCTGCTGCTAGCCGAGCCGCTGGTCAGGCGGCCGGCTACGCTGGTAATCAAATAACACGTGAAAGAGCGATCCAAGAAATACAACGATAAATGCGTGAAATAGAACGAATTCTACAGCAACAACCGAAACATCCACGTGCTGCTGATTACCGTGCGTGGTATAATGATCTGCAGAAACGTCTTAATCAATATAAACGATAATTTTGATTAGTGAGGGAAGACTTATGCCATTAGATAATAGATATTGGGAAATTAATGATAAGTTATTAAAATCAATAAATCTAACAGAGCAGTTAGCTGAGAAACTTGATGAATACTGGTGCAAACGACCTGATCCATTTGAAGTAGTTGGAGATAATCCTTTAGTTTGTCGTATGAAATCAGATATATCATCGGCTCTAGAGGGTTTGATACATCCGGATGCGTGGGTGCGTCTTGCGGCGCTTCATACGCTAGGAGAGGTTTGGAATTCACCACGTCAAGCGGCACCGATCGTGCGGAGGTTGGCGCTCACTGATCCGGATCGAGAAGTTCAGCTGACTGCACTTGGTCATATACTAAATTACGTGCCAGAATATGATGATGATTTATGTCGATCCTTAGCTGAAATAGCCCTGAATTCAGATGATGTCATGCTACGAAATATGATATATTTTAAACTGCGATTTTATATATTTAGAGAAGAAAGTTATATATTCAGCGTCAAGTATATAAGACTTCCGATATTATTTGATGAAGAATTTGTAAAAAATATATTGGAAAGTTCATAATATATTGATATAGATAACTATTTATAAATTATGAATAGCAAAAATTTCCATATATCAAATTAGCTATTGTTTGTGCTCTTCCTGGCAGGTGTTGGAGGAGCGGGTCGGCGGTGAGACCACGGTGCAGTATGTGTGAAGTCCGGTGTACGTCGATGCGTTGATTTTGCGCGATCGGGACAGTGACGGCGATGGGACACCGGACCAGCGCTTGTGGGTGGTGCAGGATGCCAACTATAATGTGACGGCGCTCTTTGACAACGCGGGTAACGTCGTCGAGCGTTACGTCTACGACCCGTTCGGCCAGGCGACGGTGCTGGACTTCAGCTATATCGTTCAATCCAGCGGAAGCAGCTACGATTTTCACTACGGGTTCCAAGGGTTACGATATGATTCGACTACGGGGTTGAGCTTTACACACACACGACCCTACTCTCCGAACCTAGGTCGGTTCACGGTCCACGACTGGATCGGATTTCAGGGAGGGGATGTCAACTTGTACCGTTTGGTCGGGAACATGCCGATCAATGCCACTGACCCGACGGGTCAGACACTCTTTATTTCTGCTCGAGATGTGGGAATCTGGAAGGAAAAGTTTGGATCGTATATCAACTTGGTTCAAGTCCGCAATGGCTTGTACAGAGCTGACGTTACGGCAGCAGGTCGTGCAACGAATAAATTCTACAACGAGGTAACAAACTATCTCCAGTCATTAAACATTGTTGGAGAAGGCGACGTCGTAGCTCAAGCCTTGACCAGTCTGTTCGATGGAGGTGTTCGGGAACCTAGCCCAGCTTACCGCTCTCATATGGATCGGGTTCTCGATTGCCCCCTTGAGAATGGCGGCCGACTCGGTAGTTACCGACTTATGCCACTTTCGGCATATGGCCTAGAAGGGCTACATCTCAATAACTTGCCCGTCGTCCTTCCAGCGATTGCTAAGAGCGATGCCACAAAAACTAAGGCAGCAGCAATCGGCTTGGCGATTGCAAATACATTTAATCGTAACTCTCGTATATCTCTTCGGCTATTTACGGAGCAGAACAAAGGCTATTGGTGCTACGAGTGGGCTTACGCTTTTGAGGATGCCTTCAAGTATGAGTCCTCAGGCAAATATTTCAAAGCAACGATTGAAGGGGCGGCAGGTAAAGGTGATGTGGTGCATTTTTGGCTGCGGATCGACTCGCTCGAGACGGGGATGAGCATTTTCGTTGATGATGGTTTCATGAACGGCAGTTACATCCACGACAAGAGGCCAGCACATGGTATCTACCAGTATACTCCTGGCTTGTTGCACGATATACCACGAACCAAGTGGCTCCAAATTCCTAGGGCTTACGATAGGAACAATAGGCCTATTCCTATTCCTATACCTAATTTGCCTCCACTACTTGATGGACTAATGCCCTTATCAACTTGGTAGTCATCCATTAAACACGTGAGGATATAATATGCGATACAGAAATTCAATTCTTGTTGGACTGGTAATCGGATATCTGCTTTATGTCGTTATCCAAAATATTTCCTCTGCATTAGAGGGTTATCCGTTCATGTCAATTCGCCAATGGGCCACAGGACACAAGGCGATGAGTGATATCAAACATCATCCTGCTGATATCTACGTCCGTTATAGTATTGTAGCAGGTTGCCTATTTTGTGGTGTAATGTTGTCTCTCATCGTGACATGGTGGATACGCCAGAAGAGTAAACGCAAGAACAGGACTAGCGTCCCTACCTTACCAGCAGCTTGAATGCCAACTTCCACAACGTGGTCGGGACTCAATCAATCCAACAATACATCTACGACCGGAATGGCAACCGCCTGAGTCGGACCAACCTGATCGACGCCGCCTTCAGCGAAAGCTACAGTTACGAGAGCCTGAACCAGTTGACCGGTTTCACGCGGGGTGAGCACAGCCGGTTGTAGGACTATGATGCTCAGGGGAACTGGCAGAGCGTGGTCACCGATGGGAGTGTGCAGACGCGGACGCACAATGCCCAGAATGAGATCACCTCGATCAGTGGGGCGGTGATACCGACCTATGATGCCAATGGCAACCTGACGCGAGATGAGACTGGGCGGCAGTTTGTCTACGATGCCTGGAATCGGTTGGTGGAGGTGCGGGATGACAGCGGTGAGACGGTGAAGCGGTATGCCTACGACGGCCTGCATCGGCGGATTAGCGAGACGGCGGGTGGAGTAATCACGGACTTCTACTACTCCGACCAGTGGCAGGTGTTGGAGGAGCGGGTCGGCGGGCAGACCACGGTGCAGTACGTGTGGAGTCCGGTGTACGTTGATGCCCTCATTCTCCGGGATCGGGACAGTGACGGTGATGGGACACTGGACCAGCGTTTGTGGGTGGTGCAGGATGCGAATTTCAACGTGACGGCGGTGGTGGATGACAGTGGGGAGGTGGTGGAGCGATACGTCTACGATCCCTTCGGCCAGGTGACGGTGCTGGATGCGGAGTGGAATGTTCGGTCCGGTGGCAGTGCATACGATTGGTTCTACCTGCATCAGGGTGGACGATACGATGTCACCAGTGGTCTGTATCACTTCCGTTTCCGCGACTATTCCCCCACCCTCGGCTGCTGGACGAGCCGCGACCCCCTCTCCTACGCCGCCGGAGATGTGAACCTCTACCGCTCCGTGGGTAATGGACCGACGGGGCGGCTTGACCCGAGTGGGTTGATTTTCTATGATTGGCTTGCTGATCGAATTGTCAACAATGCTCCTACCTCATGGGTTGAGGCGTGGGCAGGCCCATCAGTTCGTTCAGAGCCACCAAGTTTTGGGGTAAGCCTCATACCGATATATGGCGCAGCAAACCAAGCAGAGTATCACCTTTCAAGGGGAGAGTATGGCTGGGCAATAGCATATACGCTTATGTCTGCAAGCGACGTGCTATTGATCCGCTCACTGGTAACCGGCGTCGGCAGGGCTGGCTGGCGGGCATTTATTTCTCCCGGAATAGTGATCGGAAAGGTGGGACGTGGTGCTCCACCATCATACATTCATGTAGGATGGACAGCAGCAGGTATGGGAACTATGGGCTGGTGGCAACTCGAGGCTCGAGGTCTCAGACTAGGCGAGTTAACCGTAAAACTAGGGCATTCGCCAGGGCTTCGGCCATTTATTCTCTCTCCTGTTTTGAGCGCAAGATTGGCAATAATAACCGAGATACCAGTGCTGAGCTGTATCACCGCAATGATCAACGCATGGTCTCGTGGGAATTTTCACCTTCCCTATTTCCTCGGATCGCGATTGATTGAGCCACTGTTCCATATGCTAGTATGATTAGTATCAGAGGTATCAAGCGATGGGTCCGATAGGCGAGAACATGCTGTTATGTCCAGAGGGGTTGGCACCGCGCTGGTGGCGGTCTGTCGAGATCTATGGATATGCGATAGATGATGTAATCGAACTCGGATTGGGGAATTGGACGTACGGTCAACCTCCTGATGTATACTCTACCGCAGTCTTGGAAAACAGCAAGGTGATTTCTATTGGAGAGGTTAAGTGTTGGGTCATTATTTTTCGAGATGTCGAATGTAGATATGGTCAAGTACCATCATTATGGATTACATACTTTAGCAACAGTAATCTCGATGGGTGGCTTTCTCGCCTGTTACTTGCTTCTGGTGCAAAGTGTGGGTGGTGCCGCGGATGCCGGCGGCTTTTCACTCACTCTGGTACCACATACCCGTTTGCGACCAAGTATCTCGAAAACATCGGGAGGGTGAGCGGGGGATTGACAACCCCCGATAACGTGTCGCTTAGAATATCACGCGGATATTTCCATATATATCTATATATTGGAAAATATATCGACTATCGAAGTAATGAGATCAAGTCATACGCTGTAATTGATTATCCATGGTACGCCTTGTATCACCGCGCAGCGGAACAACTTACCGCGGAACTTAGTTATATGTTTTTCTCACTTGGGTGGGAATCTGTAGATCTAGGGAAGTACAGGCCGATGAGCGTACTCTCAACCAAGTAGCATCGCTATGTACGGTTCGGCAAAGATGCGACACCAACGGCGACGGCACACTGGACGAGCGGTTGTGGGTGGTGCAGGATCCCAATTTCAATGTGACGGCGGTGGTGGATAGCAGTGGGGAGGTGGTCGAACGTTACGTCTACGACCCCTTCGGCCAAGCGACGGTGCTCGACGCCAACTGGAATGTTCGGTCCGGTGGCAGCGCTTACGATTGGCTCTATCTGCGTCAGGGTGGACGATACGATGTCACGAGTGGTCTGTATCACTTCCGCTATCGCGACTACTCCCCCCCCTTGGCCGCTGGACGAGCCTCGACCCCCCTCCTACGCCGCCGGGGATGTGAACCTGTATCGGCACGTGGCAAACGACCCAATTAATGGAACAGATCCGCTAGGGCTCTTAAAGTTCAAGATAGGTGGATGGACTTTTTATGTACATCCGAATGATCCCGATCCTTCTCCCTCGAAACCACATGCCCATCTCGATACCCCATACAGCGGTCGAAAAGTGCATATTGAAACGGGGGAAGTCTATCATCGTGGCAAACCTACTGGTAGATTTATCCCAAGGAAGGTGCTTGAGGAGCTTCAGACGCAGATGCGTCGCAAGGGACTGCTCGGAATCGCTATCTTCGTTATCCTAGCCACGCCGGATGTGGTGCATGCAGGTCAAGAGGCTGGGGTAGGTGGTGCAAGTCAAGCAGTGGGAGATGTCTTGGTTGATGCTGTAGTTGGTACAGGAGTTAGTGCCGGCGTAGGCATCACGGTGACATCGGTTACCACGGTGACTATGGGGGGATCAGCAGTGACCGGATTTGCGGGAGCAACTGGTGTTGGTGGAGCGATCGTTGGGACAGCCGCCCTTGGGTACGAGGTGGGTAACGCTATAGGTCAGATCACCATAGGTGATCAAACAATCCATGATCATATCGCCGATGCGATCATATGGGGACTTGACAAACTCGGACTCTGGTGATTAGGGGTCTGTATAAAGGGCCTTACAACAATGGACCTTCGTTTTCCACTATTGTCGGGTCATGATATTCCTCATTTGCCACGAGATGGCACATGTCTACTCTGCAGTCAGCCGATTAAGGACGGAGTCGCGTACATCACGGCCGGATCAGTACCTGACAAGGATGGTGATCCAGAGCCTCTCGCAATATGGTACTTAGGTTATCATAGCGCGTCGCCGGATTGTGAAGGTTGTGCCCACGTCGATGTTGTGGAAGATCTGAAGGGAGGACAGTTTGACCTGAGCTTTTGTTCCACGGGGTGTCTTCGCAGGTTTTTGAACTACATTGTGGATGTTTTGGAACGCCAACTGGAAATGCCAACCGAACATATCGATGATGAACATTGAGTTCGCCGGCTGCAGGCAATGATGGTGCTTTGGATGACTGCTTGTGGGTGGTGCGAGATGCGAATTATAATGTCACGGCGATCTTTGACAACTCGGGCAATGTGGTCGAGCGGTATATTCACGACCCGTTCGGCCAAGTCACGGTGTTGACGGCCAGTTGGGCAGTGCGGTCGGTGAGTGCGTATGCCTGGCTGCATCTGCACCAGGGCGGGCGCTTCGACCCAACGACCGGCCTATATCACTTCCGCCACCGCGACTATTCGCCGACCCTGGGCCGCTGGACGACCAACGACCCCATCGGCTTCCAAGCGGGAGATGTGAATCTCTATCGCTCCGTCGGCAACTCCCCGACAAACTCCACCGACCCGAGCGGCTTAATTGCTCCCTTGTTGCTAATTATCGTTGGCGGAGCCGCGGGCGCGGGGTTCCTTTTCAGCGGGTACGCTGCCGTTGAATCGTATCGAGCCACTGGCACACCGTTTAGCCGGGAGATCTGGGGCGCTGCTGGCAAAGGTCTGCGGATCGGCGGCCAAGCCAATGTGAATGCGTTGGCGACGGCCGGACGTTCGATGATCACGTTGGGGGCTTGGTCGGAGCCGTGGGAGGTGTGGTCGGTTGATCCCGAGGATCGGCGATATTATGACGGCAGCTTTTTGGCTTCGCGGTTTGGTTGGGAATTGCTGGCGACGGCGGGGGTTGGGAGGCTCACGCAAGCGCCGGGTCGGATGGGCCGCTGGGGCCGATACGTTCTCTATTGGGACGCGGCGCAGAACACGGTGCAGGTCGGTCGGGGCAGCTGGGACATCTGCAACAACGGTCTGGACTGGGGCAACGGCCTGCAAGTCAGCGCCGGCCTGCTCGGTCTAGGCGGCAACTACACCACCTGGCGACGGCTGCGGGGGAATGTTCCGAACCAAGTGTTATTCCACCAGATACCTGAGGAGTTGCCGCTATTTGACCCTAGGGGTACACTCGGTGCTGCCAAAGCATGGACAATCAAGGGACACCTCAAAGCAGCGCAGCTTCCCATTCGAGGTAAGATCCGCTATGTACCACCTGAGGGCTATACTCCCGGGCGACCCCTTCCCCGTGGTCCGAATGGAGGATATTTGGATCGGTTCGGCAACGAATGGCTCAAAGGGCCGTCGAGAACACCCGGACAACCCTTCGAGTGGGACGTTCAAATCGGAAAGGATGCAACTCCGGGCTTTCGAGCCTTGTCCAAAGATGGTAGGCATGTAAATGTTTCGTTGGATGGTGAAGTAACCCACTGATTCCATCAAGAACTATGATACCAAAGCCACGATTTGCCTTCTATGAGAAGGTACGGATTCGAACCAATGATCCTGCCAAGGCCCATCTCAATGGAGAAGTTGGAGCTGTGATTGGGAGAACAGAAACAGAGGATAGGACTTCATGGTACTACGCTGTGTCGCTAGACAAACAGCATCGCGTGTGGTGCTTCGATGAACATGAGCTTGAACCGATCGGTGAGTATGCCAGACGAGAAGATTTCTTCGATGGGACTTTAGTCAAAGTGAGGGTGGATAAGCAGGGCCGTGGAACAATAGAGAAACCAGAAACGGAGGACTAAACCTTAGCATGTGTGTCTGACATACAGCAATTGACTTGATCATTGTTTGCTTTACTCTTAGCGTGCTTCCACATTTCCTTAGTTCCCTTTAGACATTTCTACATGCTTGCGAACTACGGCACAGAACGGGCTGCAGGTCGGTCGGGGCAGCTGGGACATCTGCAACAACGGGCTGGACTGGAGCAACGGCCTGCAAGTCAGCGCTGGCCTGCTCGGCCTGGGCGGCAACCACACCACCTGGCGACGGCTGCGGGGGAGTGCTTCAGTACCACAAGGAGGTGATGCTGCCTCCAGACTTCCCAATCTTCAAGGAATGGATCGGGCTGACGCACACATCGCTATTCGTAGTCAGGGCTTCCAACTACACGGTACAACAAGTGGCGGGTATGTTCGTTACCGTCACCCGGATGGGTCAGAGATTTGGATCAGACCCAACGGTGAAGTGATGCGGCTTGGCCCAAGGCCTCCGGGACAACGGCATCGTCCCCGCTACGATTCCTCCGGGAATGTTGGGGTTTATCCTCAAGGTGAATTCCTTCCACCGTTGCCGGGCCACGGGAATTAGGGTGCCATGAATAGATTACTTGACAAACAGCTTATCGAGGTCAGTCTGAACAAGGTGGGTGCGGACATTGTTATAACGTTAGTAAATACGTATGATCCTGCACAACAGACGATCTTGTATTGCAAGGAAATCGTCATTCTCCAGTGGCATCGCACCCCACCGGATGATCCACCCTATATGATCCCAGAGTTGTACTGGCGGGAGGTAGATCTTGGGGCACTTCGAGAGTTGCTCATTCAGTTTCAATACAGTTTCGTTGACGACTTAGGGTCATCAATGATGGGACTGCCGGCACTGCCTGCAACCGAGGCTGTCTGGTGCCGTTTTGACCGCTCGCTCATCCATGTCCATCTTGAGGGTGCTGTTTGTGCAGACATCATCTGTGTCGGTTTGGACATTCTGGAGTCCCAAAGGGCGTGAAGTCCGAAAAGGGGACGCATCTAATTTTCTTGAGCAGAAAATAGCAATAATAGATGCATCCCAGATGCGTCCCCTTTACCTCTCAGCCAGGTGACCACGGAGTCTTACTACTCCGACCAGTGGCAGGTGTTGGAGGAGCGGGTGGGTGGTCAGACCACGGTGCAGTACGTCTGGAGTCCGGTCTACGTCGATGCGTTGATTTTGCGCGATCGGGACAGTGACGGTGATGGCACGCTGGACGAGCGCTTGTGGGTGGTGCAGGATGCGAATTATAATGTCACTGCGATCTTTGACAATTCAGGCAACGTGGTCGAGCGCTACGTCTACGACCCGTTCGGCCAACCGACGGTGCTGGATGCGGAGTGGAATGTTCGGTCCGGTGGCAGCGCCTACGATTGGCTCTATCTGCATCAGGGTGGACGGTACGATGTCACCGGTGGTCTGTACCACTTCCGCCACCGCGACTACTCGCCGACTTTGGGCCGCTGGACGAGCCACGATCCGCTGCGCTACGATGCGGGCGATTTCAATCTCTACCGCATCGTCTTCAACGCCCCGACGGTTTATACCGACCCAAGTGGACAGATTGCGTGGGTTCCGATTATCGTAGCAGCAGTGATCATCGCTGGCGCCTCTGGTAGTGTGAGTGGCTATGTGACAGGAGAAGGTCCAAGCACGGCAGGTAGTTTCATCCCAGGTTGGGGCGCTGGTCGCAGTGCAGGAGCACATTTCAGGCAAGGAAATTACTGCCAGGCGGCAGGTTTTGCAGCACTGGCTGTGTCCGATGTCTTCTTGGTTCGGTCAGTAGCAACGAACCTAGCTAGAGTCAGCGGCAAAGGCGTGTTGAGTCCCGGAGTCATGACTATATACTCTTATGGCTCAGTGGATGATTATCTTTTACGAGGTGGTCGATACCACTGTTGGTGGTCCCTCGACCGTCGCAGTTCGTACGGTTACTACCACGCACTAACAGATCGCGGCGGGAGATATGGGGAAGTGGGACGGATTGTTGTTCAACCTTTCGATGATGGACTCACCCATACTGCCACCAAGAGGTGGCCAGTACTAAACATTCGATTAGCGGGCGAGGGAAGAATTGGTTTGCGGGCAATTAACTGCTGGACAGCATCCATGACTGCTTGGAGTGCTGGTAACTATCATTTAGTCCCCTACCTTGGACTGCATACGCCGAGTGCTTTTATGCTGCCGCCTAAATCTAACCGTGCCGAGGGCCAATTAGCAGTGCCAGATGAAAACTTGTTTGCCTTTGGTATGTTTAAGCGTGACCAATGGAACTTGGATAGGTACTCAAATGTGGTGATGTATGACATTGAGAATATGAATCATAACTTATGTATATATACTTATTACACTAAGATCTTTTATCATGATTTATATGACATATCAAGGCGTGTCCCTTGGATTCAGGACTTACATGACCTCGACCAATTGGAACTGCTGGATTGGTAAGCCTTGTGATGAGGTGATTCCAAATGGATGGATTATATTTTGGACATTTTTGGTTTCCAGAAGCGCTTGCGTCAAACTGGATGAGAATTCCAAGGCGACTGGGCTATAAGGTAGATGCAATCCCATTGCAAATCATTCGGTCATATTGGACGGCCCGTATCGCCGCTGAAAACCAGCGCAGGAATAATGGGTTTGGTCATCAAGAGGCGCAAATCCCCATTGAGCTTATTGAGAGTATCGTCTCTTGTGATCGATCAGCTTTGGTGGTGACGGGCAGAATAGTTATTAGGGTTATCGTCGCTCAAGATATTTTGGGCATATATGACTCGACTCGATCGTGGTGGGCTGATATCCGTGTTTGTTTTGGTGAAGAAATAATCGCAATGGGCTGTGACTATTCTGTGCAATATGAGATATCTCATTCTAAGCTCATCATGGACATTTTGACCTTATCTTTCTTTGTTAGTGGAGCGGAATGGGCTTATCAACACGTTGACGGTGACATTATGAATGTGAAATGGAAGCGAGCACCATTTCGAGGAGAAGGCTACTTCCGGCTATTTTCTTGTCCCCAAGAATTGGCCATGCAGTGGCCAAGCAAGCTTGGCTATTCACGGTTGAACTTCCATCTCGTACCACTTTGTCCAACACTGTATCTGGGAAGTCCTGAGAAGTATATATGTGGAAGAGTCGGGCATCTCTTCGGCGGTTGTTGGATTTACGCAGGTCCTGCTCTGGAGAAAACCACATTGAAAGATGACCATTTTCTTGCAATAAAACCAACTGGCTGGTTCTTAAGAAGACGACTGATTGATATGCTAACAGAATCCGCTATTGTGAATGGAGCCGTTAGACTGTGACTAGCGGTTTAAAAAGGCATCTAAGTTCAGCGAACTTTGCGGGCAGTGATTGGTCACGTATCAGCGGTCATTCAACAACTCATAGCTAAACCAGGCGCGACTCCGGTTATTCGCGGAGAATTTCGCGTATTTGACCACAGAAAGCTACAGCGGCACTGAGAAGGCACACAATGCGCAGAATGAGATCACCTCGATCAGTGGGGCGATGATACCGACCTATGATGCCAACGGCAACCTGACGCAGGACGAGGCCGGGCGGCAGTTTGTGTACGATGCCTGGAATCGGTTGGTGGAGGTGCGGGATGGCAGCGGCGAGACAGTGAAGCGGTATGCCTACGACGGTCTGCATCGGCGGATCAGCGAGACGGCGGGTGGAGTAATCACGGACTTCTACTACTCCGATTCCTGGCAGGTGCTGGAGGAGCGGGTCGGCGGGCAGACCACGGTGCAGTACGTGTGGAGTCCGGTGTACGTTGATGCCCTCATTCTCCGGGATCGGGACAGTGACGGTGATGGGACACTGGAGGATCGCTTGTGGGTGGTACAGGATGCGAATTATAATGTGACTGCGATCTTTGACAACTCGGGCAATGTAGTCGAACGCTACATCTACGACCCCTTCGGCCAAGCGACGGTGCTCGACGCCAACTGGAATGTTCGGTCCGGTGGCAGCGCCTACGATTGGCTCTATCTGCATCAGGGTGGCCGGTACGATGTCACCAGCGGCTTGTATCACTTCCGTTTCCGCGACTATTCCCCCACCCTTGGCCGCTGGACGAGCCTCGACCCGCTCTCCTACGCCGCCGGGGACGTGAACCTGTACCGATATGTCGGGAACGGGCCGACGAATTGGGTAGACCCCTTTGGATACAGGAAACTCACGACTCAAGAACTCCAAGAGCTCTTGAAGCTGTTGCAGAAAAAGCCGCCGTTGACGAAGATGGAGAAAGACCGACTAAAAGATCTGCTCGACAACTTCAAGAAGGACGGCGCTGTCATCGAAGGACAAAAGGAAGTGGGGATCATTCGGGATATCGTGCGCATTGGCGGCAGAACCGTGCTGCCATACGTAGGTCCAGGTCTCGGTATAGCAATAACAGGCATCGGAAAGATCAATGAGAAACAATACGAGCGTTACGTCGAGGCACGAAAAGGTGGCGCGACGCACGATGAGGCCTATACTTTCAGAGATCAAGAAGTCGGCAAGAAATTCGAACTTCGGTACGAACTTGAACGGATACTGAGCGAACTCGAAAGAATGAAGTAGAAATAGAGAACCGCGGAATGCCTTGGTTTTACAGGCTTTCCAATAGTGCGTAAGCCTTGGACTTGCGTAAGCCTTGGACTTAGGAGTGATTGTAATGCGAAATCGTTTTGCTCTGTTCTGGCTCTGCATTGCGGCCTATTCGGCGTCGCTGGGCCTTCTGATGGCCAAGGATCGTGAACCACAGCTTAAATTCGAGGAATTGCAAGCATTACTCGGAAAAGATCATCTGAGTGATGAACTTCGTCAGTTTCGGGAATCGATGAAAGTGGAACCCGAAGTGTCGTATTCAGAACTAGGATTTGGAGTAGCCTTTTACCACACTTGGAAAGGTAAAGGTTTACAATTATGCTTTAACAATAAAAGCAAGCTTATCGGTATTCATTTATTCGCAGCTAATCAAGATGGATTTGAGGAATATAAGGGTACCTTACCAGGGAAACTTCAGTTTGAGCATAGCAGAAAATTAGTGGAAAAAACTCTTGGCAAACCCGATGAGGCAGGTGGAGGTGGGGTTATAAATTACTGGGTATATTATAAGAAATACAATATTGTAATTACATATCGCTCGAAAGATGAAAATGACTTGGAGACACGGATCGCACACGTCACACTGATTCAATCAGATAAAGAAGAAGAATAGTTGTACTTGTTTAGCGAGTACAGTTACTTATGATTAGCGAGTACAGTTGCTTACGAATTGTGATGTTCGAGGAGAGTTGCTCTCGATCACGACCTACCGAGAGAGATCCGAAATCGCTATCTTATTGCATGCCAACAGGTTGCAGATTGAGATTTGGAGAGATTTGTTACGAAGAGGGTTGGTCTCGCGGATCTAATTACTTGTACATCTAGTTCTTGCACCACATGGGTTACCAGAAAACGCCGAGAGGATGGCCTTTCGGCCTTTCGCATTTTCCGCCAGTGTTCCAAGAGTTTCCGCCAAGCTGGCTCCCTGGCCCGCGCTCTGCACGCAGACGCGGACGCACAATGCCCAGAACGAGATCACGGGTATCAGTGGTGCGGTGCTGCCGACCTATGATGCGAATGGCAATTTGACGCGAGACGAGGCCGGGCGGCAGTTTGTCTACGATGCCTGGAATCGGTTGGTGGAGGTGCGGGATGGCAGCGGCGAGACAGTGAAGCGGTATGCCTACGACGGTTTGCATCGGCGAATCAGCGAGACAGCAGATGGTGTGACGACGGCCTTCTACTACTCCGACCAGTGGCAGGTGCTGGAGGAGCGGGTGGGTGGTCAGACCACGGTGCAGTACGTCTGGAGTCCGGTCTACGTCGATGCCCTGATCCTGCGGGATCGGGACAGTGACGGTGATGGGACACTGGAGGATCGCTTGTGGGTGGTACAGGATGCGAATTATAATGTGACTGCGATCTTTGACAACTCGGGCAATGTAGTCGAACGCTACATCTACGACCCCTTCGGTCAGGCGACGGTGCTGGATGCGGAGTGGGATGTTCGGCCCGGTGGCAGCGCCTACGACTGGCGCTATCTGCATCAGGGTGGACGGTACGATGTCACCAGTGGTCTGTATCACTTCCGTTTCCGCGACTACTCGCCGACCCTCGGCCGCTGGACCAGCCTCGACCCGCTGCGCTATGACGCTGGGGACGTCAACCTCTACCGCACCGTCGGCAACAACCCCTTCAACTCCCTCGATCCCAACGGGCTACAAGATCTAGGGGAGCGAGCCTATCATGCGGGAAAAGCGTTCGCGGGAATTACAGACAAGGAAAAGAAAATTCCAGGTAAGGATACAGTAATAAGAGACTTCAAAGCAGCAGCTGCGAGGAACAAGATCGACCCAAAAATCGTGCAACAAATTCTCGACGCGACCACTAGTACACCTAAACCCCGGTGGTATAATCCATGCAAGATATGGGCTGAAACTGCTTTCGCGAAGATGCCACCCATGAAACCTACGGGGGAGGTCATAGGTGCTGAAAAAGTTTATGTTAGTATAGTTGCATGGACTTTTGTACCTTGTTCTGAAAATCTATGGTGTTTACTTGCTGACGGACATTTTGCTATTCAAGTTAAGTTCCCTGATGGCAGTGTATTCTATTTTGATGATGGTGATTGGGGAGGCGTATTCACTAAAAGAGATATACCCAAGTACGCAAAATGAGATGATATTTTATCAACGATATATTAATTTATTTCACTACAATTATCGCAGTTATATTATATGTCTTTAGAGTATAACTTATGATGATATTATTTCGCAAATTGATCATGGTATCAAAACTTTTAGTCATTTGTATCAGCATTGGGTCTTTAGTTAGTATAGTATATTGGTTGATATGGCTTATCCATGATGGTAAGAGCTTCAGAGATGCAGTGAAGGGAGAAGTAGAAGATGCTGTAGGAGTCCTGCAAGGGACGATACTCATAGGATGCCTTATTGGTTGCTTTGTCGGAATTTTGTTTGGTCTTAGAGAGTCCATGAAAAAGTAAACACGGCTAACCTCTCCTGTACTGTCGATATAACCCCCTCAACTCCCTCGATCCGAGTGGACTTGCAGGGGATGACCCTTTGACTCAAGGACCTTATGGGATCATTGGGAGACTCGCACTTTGGTGGTATTCTAAAGGTGATGAGGACAAACCAATTCCACGAAACTTTGATCCTAATCAACCAATGCCAGGTCTGCGAATAGGTGACGGCATCGATCGTGACAACAAGATGTGGTACGACCGAACACTAAATGCGGCCCCTAAGGTGTTGATGGTGGCCGGCTTTGTTTTGCTAGGCATGGTAGTCCCTGGCCCTGAAGACGTCTTTATCGGATGGTCAGTGAGTCGAGGTTATACTGTTGTCAAAAGTGGTACACAATTTATAATCAAAATCAAAGGTGAAAACAGGGTACTCTCTGAAACAGAAGTAATGAGATTAATAGGACAGTATCGAGAATGGGTGGGTAGAGTGAGGGAGCTTGAAGTCGAAAAACTGTCCGGTGGCAAAGTGACGCCACATCTCGTAAGAAAGACACGGTGGGGTTCTGTGCAAATTGATATGGAAGTTCCTGGAACGGCATATATCAGCGTTGGAGGGCCCGCTAAAGCTGCAGATCTTGCTGGACTTGGATTTCATCTAAAAAAACTCAAAGCTGCGGCCGACGAGCAGAATGTTCGCGCAATGATGTATCTCGAAGAGGGCACTCCTGAAGCCGTGGTTAATTTAGCGAAAAAATGGCTAGGTAAAGAGAATGTCATTATGTTCCAAGTTAACTACAGAGCTCATTATGGAGTCGTTCCATGAAAATCTTTTTTAGTCGTTCAAGCCGATACGCTGCACTATACCTGAAGGCCGATGCTAGTTCTCAAGTGTTCGATCTGTTGTCACGCTTCGCTTCGACGGCCAACATATCCCTTGTTGACCCAAGGACAGGGCTTGTGAACGTAATTGATGAAACAGGGGAACCCATTCCGCTTTCCGTGACTGAGTTTGAAACCCGCATTCGCAGAAATGATGAAAAGATGACTTTTCAGATTTGGTGGAATCCATTTGACTATAGTGATCTTATCATTTTTGTTAAACCAATACTGGCTGCAGTAAAAATACATTTATACATGGACAATCAATCCGATAATCAAATGCAAAAAATTGCAGACACTCTTAAGTCGATATTTGTTCCACTAGCTCGAGAGAAAGCAGTGTGGGCGCTAATTATAGATCAGTTGGGGATCTCTGCGGAGAATCCTTGGTGGGACGAGATTGTCATCGGTCGAGTAAAGCTTCAATTCCCTTTCCCACAAGAACTTTGGCTACCCGTGGATTCTCCGTGTCTTAAATCAGTGGATAAGCGTTTGTGTTGGGTGACACGACCTGATCCAGCGGTAGTCAGGCTTTGTTATCTATACTTGAATCTGCCTGATGGATCTGGAGTCTACCTTGTTGAATGGAATAACATATAGGCGGAGTGGCAATTTGTGTACAATGCCTCGACCGGTTGGTGGAGGTGCGGGATGGCAGCGGTGAGACGGTGAAGCGGTATGCCTACGACGGTCTGCATCGGCGGATCAGCGAGACGGCGGGTGGAGTAATCACGGACTTCTACTACTCCGATTCCTGGCAGGTGCTGGAGGAGCGGGTCGGCGGGCAGACCACGGTGCAGTACGTGTGGAGTCCGGTGTACGTTGATGCCCTCATTCTCCGGGATCGGGACAGTGACGGTGATGGGACACTGGACCAGCGTTTGTGGGTGGTGCAGGACGCCAATTTCACCGTGACGGCGGTGGTGGATGACGGTGGAAATGTTGTCGAGCGTTACGTCTACGACCCATTCGGTCGGGTGCGGAAAATGGCCACTTGCCGGGTGAAACTGAACATTCGGGTTGAGACCCAGATGGGGCTAAACCGTAGCGGACACGTTGGTCGCAGACACATCTCTGTTACTACCAAGCGGCGTGGTTATCAACAGAATGAGTTGCCCGACCGAATCATTGCAGGGTTTCTGAGTTAAAATAAATCCATGTAACAGTCAGAAACGACCGGTTGAGGAAAACGATCTTCTGCGCCCCTATCGGCTCAATCGGTTTCGTGAAGAGAGCTACGCCGTTCCAGAATCCCCCTAAAACTACTGAACCCAGCCGGCGGGAGTAACGGCATTGCACAAGGAACGGGGTGCAAAGGGAATCGCCCTGCGATGGTCGATGTGAAAAGGCGAGGAGAATCCTTGACGGAAGCCAAGCCACTCCATTGGGGTGGGGCCGATGAGTCCGTGACGGTGTTGCGACTCACTATTGAGGCGGCCATTTGCTGCCAGAGAGGGTGAGCGGCATGAGGGCGGTATGGATTTTGGCGGCGAAAGACCTGCGGCTATTGCTGCGTGACGCCCGCAGTGCTGTGATCCTGTTGCTGACGCCCCTGGTGCTGATCGTCGTCCTCGGAGTCGCTCTGGGAGAAGGGTTTGGGGAAAAGCCGGACGATCGCCTGCGAATCACGGTACTGAATCTCGACCGGGGTCTGCCGCAGGGGGTGGATTTCCCGGAGAAGTCCTGGGCGGAGGTGGTGCTGGATGATCTCAGCGCCACGCCGGACATTCGCATCGAGTTGCTGCCCTCGCGGACTGTGGCGGAGCGGCTGATTGCCCAATCGCGCCGCCCGGCCGTGTTGATCCTGGAGAGCGATTTCTCCGAACGTCTGCAGCGCTGCTCATTTCTCGCGCAGGGGGACCCGCCGCCGATCAATCCCCTGGGCCGGGATGGCATCCGTCTGGAAGCTCTGGGGGTGCAGTTGCTGGCGGATCGCACCCAGCCGGTTTCCGCGGCGATGGTCGAACAGGTTATCCAGGTGGCGTTGTTGCGGGTGGTCGTTCCCTGGATGATCGGTCGGGCTTTTGAACGGGTCGGCGACGAAGCCTTTATGGCGATGGTGGCCCAGCGGTTGCACCAGGTACGGCCCATCCCGCCGGCGGTGCTTCAGGAACTTGACCCGGTGGTGCAGAAACTCTTGGTGAATCTGACGCAGGACCCGGAATTTCTGGCCCTAGTGGCAGCGGAGTTTGCCCGCAGCGATCCCGTGCGTGCCGTGGGGGATGCCGCCGTGGTCCAGCGGCGCTCCGCGGAGTTCCGCCGGGCGGTTCACCGGGCGTTCCAAAGTCGGGAGTTGCTCGGCCGCGTCGGGCGGGACATTTCTTTTGGCGAAGTGCTGACCCCAGCGGTGCGGCAGGAAGTGGGACCGCGGGTCCAGGAAGGGGTGGCGGACCTGTTCCCGAACTACAACTTTCGGGCGCGGACCTGGGCGGAATTGGTCAAAAGCGAGCCGCGCCAGCCGGGGGAAAACAACCGCACTCCCTGGCGCGACACCAGCGGCAGCGGCTTCCTGGGACGCGGGGCCTTGCGCTACCAACTCCTCGTACCCACCTACACCGTCCTGTTCATGTTCTTCCTGGTGCTCAGCGGGGGTTGGCTGTTCGTTGCCGAACGCAAGCACAATACCTTGCTCCGTCTGCGGGCCGCTCCCCTCAGCGACACCCAGATTCTCGCCGGCAAGTGGCTCCCTTGCTTGGCGTTATCCCTGTTCCAAGGCTGGTTCCTTTTCCTCGGCGGGCAGTGGCTCTTCGGCATGCACTGGGGCAGCCAGCCGCTTTATGTCCTGGGTGCGCTGACCGCCACCTCCTTCGCCGCGGTGGGGCTGACCGTGTTCGTCGCCAGTCTGGCCCGCACAGAAACCCAGGTCTCCGTCTATGGCACCCTGCTCGTGTTGATCCTGGGCGGACTCAGCGGCGCTCTCATGCCCCGCGACCTGATGCCCGAACAGATGCGAACGATCAGCCTGCTGACGCCCCCCGCCTGGTCCCTAGAAGCGATCCTCCACGCGATCACGGAACCGGAACCGGACCGGCTACGGATCGGCCGGGCGTGCGGTGTCCTCCTGGCGTTCGGCCTGGTGTTCACCCTCCTGGCCCGCTGGCGGATGGACTTGCGCTCCTGAACTTCCCCCCTGGCAGGCGGGATTTCACGGTTTTCTCGCCATGACACCGACCCGCAAACCCAAGACGTTCCCCGAAGACGGCATCAAGACCAGCAAACCCAAGACGTTTCCCGGTGTCAGCATAAGCTCCGCGGCGAAACAAGGGGGCGACGGGGAAGGCGATTCTCGCGCCGGCCTGTTCCCTGGACCGAAGGGCTGCCGCTGCTGTTATTCCTCGTCCTCGTTCTGGCTCAGCCTGGTGTGGGGAACAGTGGCTGGGCTAACCTGGCTCGTGGCAGGGAATGCGGCGTTACAGCAGGCAGCACAACCGGAACCGAAGCCATCTTCCACAAAGCTCCCGCATAAGGAGCAGCATGCGCCTTCTTCGCAGGGGTCGATCAATGCGGAGCAGCGGCGCGGCGATCTGGCCTTGGCGGCCCGCCAGATTCTGCACCAGTACTGCCGCGAATGCCACGGCGGAGCGAAAAAGCAAGGCCGGCTGGTGATTTCCCACGCGGAGTCCTTGCTGCGGCAGGACCTGCCCGTGCCCTGGGTCAAGCCGGGGGAGCCGTCCGCTTCGCAGATCGTGCACTTCCTGGAAGAAGGGTCGATGCCTCCGGGGAATCGGCCCCGCCCCACGCCGGAAGAGGTCCGCCTTCTGCGGGAGTGGATCGCCGCCGGCGCCCCAGCCTTCCCCGCTACTTTCGATGAGGAATACATCCTGGCTACGCTGGCGCGCGATCTGGCCCAACGGGGCCGAGATGCCCCCTACGGCCGCTATGTCTCCCTGGCTCATTGCGTCTCGCAACAGTGGGGAACGATGGGAAACAACTCGCTGCGATCCCTGGAAAGCGCGTTACGCCGCCACTTGCACCAGTGCGGTCTGAAGGAACTGGTCCCGATCGACCCCCCGGCTACGATCTTCCGCCTCGACATCCGCGCGGTCCACTGGCACAGCCGGGAGTTGTTCCTCCGCTTGCAGCAGGGCGCACCTGCCGGTGTCTATCCCTTGTCACCCTATGATCTGCTGCTGCTGGAGTATCCCTTGGCAGAAAATGCGGAGGGCGCCTCGCGCTGGCCGTCCGCCCTTCAGGACTACCTCCAGGCGGCCCGCTTGATCCGGCCCGTGCCGTATCTCCGCGGGGATTGGCTGAGCGCTGCTCTAGCATCCTCTTCCCCCCTGGCCGAGGAGTTGCGCAGCCTGACGACCCTGGGGCAGAGTCTGGAACAGCAGGGCTGGCCGCCGGCGGGGCGGGAAAAAGAGGCGCCCTGCGGCCCTGTGCCGCGCCCCTTTCACTCTCTGCCCTTCCCTGCTCCTTCTGCGTCGCCGCCCTCAAAACAACCCATGACGGCCTGGTACCGCCCCGCTACTTCCCCTGCGAACCTGCCGAAAGGATGGCAGGCGGAATTGATTTCGCCCCAGGGCCAGACCATGCCGCGGGTGCGCAAAGGCGAACCGTTCCGCCTACGCCTCCAGGTGCCTCAAGATGTCCATTTCACCCTGCTGATGATCTGGTGCACAGGCCACATCGAGATAGTGGAAACCAATCGGGGCGGGTTCCTGAAAGCGGGCGAGCACATCCTGACCCCGCGGGAGGCGGAAGCGTTTCGGATCGTGGATATTCTGACCGGAGAGAAGGAAACCCGCGAGTTCTTCCTGCTGCTGGCCTCCCCCCAACCCCTGCCCGCCCTTACCCTCGTGCGCAGCCGCCATGCTGCTTCCCCCCGCTGCGAACTTCAGCGCCGCTTCCCCATCGAACGCTTCCTCCTGGAAACCCAAGGCAGGTCCGCCCCGCTGGAAAGCCTGCTCGTTCCCATTCCGCTGTCGGAATAAACTTGGGACGGCGGAATGCCCGCAATCGTTCGAGCGAGGCCGCCAGCCGGTGCCTCGCGGAGAAGGCCAACTCAAACAGATATTCGAGGACCACCTTACCAATCGCTACACGGAAGACACGGACCTGCAAGTCGCCATGACGTAAGGCAACCTGACTGACATCGACCCAGCTGGAAGCCTCGGTCGTCGGAGGAACCGACGGCGTCGTTTTGGCGATCTTGGGATCCTTGGACGTTTGCCCCTAACTGTTCGGAACCAAAGCACCATTGGTAGCGGGCGGATTCGTCCGGTGTAACCCTACGGGACGGGGGTGGTCCTCTGACTTTACTTTAACCCGGAAAACACGGCGGTGAGCAAACACAGACCGAGAAGCACAATAAGAACAATGGCAACAGCGACCATTGAGCCAAGAAAGCCGCCCAGCGCACTCCCGAAGGAACTCCCGAAGGCTGTCCCGAACGAGTCACTGTGACGATGAGTGATGGTGATCCGACTGGTCGGACTAGTCGCTTCGGAAAAGTCAAACGGACTCGACAGGGGCGGTTGCACCACGACCGGTTGGTAAATGACCGTCGGCTCCGGGAGATTCGGAACTGGAGGCAGAGACCTTGGTACCGGAGAACTGGAACTCGGGACCTCGGCAGGACCCGAAGACGACGGCGGAGGTGATAGCTCCGGAATCAGAAGCCGTTCACCACAATTCGGGCACTGAACCTGGCGTCCAACCATGTGATCGGCCACCAGCAAACGGGCCGAGCAAAACGGACAGAAGAACGAAAGCGGCACAGCAGCACCTCCTTTTGGACAGTCACGGGTTCAGGACTGGTTCAGGTAAATGACATCGGACCTCTGGAAAGGAGATTTTTGCTACGTAGCAAAAATCGCACCCTTACAACCCGATCTTACCACTGTCCAATCCCACCCCGCAACAACGCAGGGCAAAACCACAAAAGAGCAACACCAACGCACAAGACCGCATACAACTTGCACGAAGCATAGGTCGACATTAAGAGCGAAACAATTCTTCCCAAGACGCATTCGTAATCGTTCCCAGGAGACTCCAATGACCAGTTGAATCCTATTCTTACTAGGCGCACCCTCACCGCAGGCACCCTGATCGCTGTGTTCTATTTTACATCCTCCCCGAATTGGAAATCCGACAGAGGGAAGAACTCACCCGGCTCGCAACCGAGCTGACCCAAAAAACAGAACACGAGCTGGAACCAGAAAAGGACAAGATCCAAAAACAAATCCGCCAGGAACTCGAAGCCGAATATGAGACCAGACTCAAAACAGCACTCCAGGACCTCGCTGTCGCGAAGGCCACGGTGTGATCCCAGGGCTGACGCTGCGGGAAGAGCGCATTTCCGGTCAGCCGGACTCGGCGGCGTGCTGATGGGCCAGCTTTTCGATCCGTTCGAGGACGCGGCGGATTTTGCGATCGTAGGTTTGGAGCTGCTGGGCGATTTCGGAGGTGGAATATCCTTGCAAGCGCAGTTCCAAGACTTTGCTCTCGAAGTCGGAGAGACGCGCAAAGAAGCGCTCCATCTCTTCCACGAGGGTCACTTCCGCTTCCGGCGGCGGTTCCTGGGAGATCAACTGTTCCATCAGGTCCCGGTCGTCCAAAGCATTCACGACTTCGCGGGCGGGGTCGCGTTTGGCGGCCCGGTGGTGGGCGATTTGGCGGAGGGTTTTGTGCACCGTCAGCCGCACGAGCAGCTTGAACAGATCGCTTTCCTCGGCGAAGCTGAAATCGCTTTTACGCAGGTGGACAAAAAAGGTACGGAAGGCGGATTGGATCACATCTTCCGGGTCGATGCGTTTCAGGAGGCGTTGGCCGATGCGGCGGCGGGCCAGGCGGAGCAACTTCTCGCAGTAGCGGTCGAAGAGAATCTGCGCGGCCGTATCACTGCCGGCCTGGTAGGCGGCCACCAGCTCTCGGTCATCGCGCGGGGGCGTACTTCCAGCCATAGCGAGAAACTCCCCAGGGTTGCAGAAGGGCTTCGGCCCTACGGCCCCCATCGGCAGGCAGGGATCGTACGGCTGCCGTCCGACACCCCATGAGGAACCCTGCCAGCTTCTAACGGCAGCCCATCCATGCGTGCAACCTCTGATACTCCCCGTGATCTAGGACCGTGTGATGCCGTCTTTCACCAATCATCCCGCAATTGGGGAATATAGAGCCGGAAATCCCCCCTCCCCTTCCCTGCTGTTATTTTTTCTTCTTCTGGTAGGTGCCCATGAGTTCTGCCTGAGCCAGGATGTGGCCTTGCATGGCCTGGAGGAGCCGGTCCTTGGTCGGCGTACCCAAATCCGGCAGCACGGTATCCAGGGCATAGAGTTTGAAAAAGTAGCGATGCCGCCCGATGGGGGGGCAAGGGCCGCCGTAACCGGTGCGCTTCCAGTCATTGAGTCCTTCGCGGGTCCCCGCTGGCAACTGGCGGACATCCTTAGCCAAGCCGGTGCAGTCCGCGGGCAGGTTGTAAAGCACCCAATGGACCCAGGTCATTTTGGGTGCCGCGGGATCGGGCGCATCCGGATCATCCACGATCAGCGCGAAGCTGCGCGTTCCGGGAGGCGCACCAGACCAGCGCAGCTCCGGCGATACATCGGGGCCTTCGCAGGTATATTCCGTGGGGATCTCGCCGCCGTGGCTAAAAGCCGGTGAAGTCAACGTCAGAGCCATGCTGCTTTCCTCCTTGGACCGGGTCATCCTTCCCAGCGCGACATGGGCCTGGGCTACCTTGCCATTATACTCTAAGCTGACGGGGACGCGATGAGCACTTCCACTCCCGGACTCGCGGGGACAAACACGCCCCCACGGACCTCAAGGAACTGGCTTTAGGGATGTATGTCGATCACGCCGAGCGGGCCGTCCACCTTGTGGACGCAATACCGGCCGCAACGGAAAACCAGCGGCTGATTCCAGGGAAAGAGCTGGCGGTACGGTTCGGGAAAATCCGGGGGCAAGCGGAGTGCCTGGCCAGGGGCAGCCGAAAATGGCGGATCCGCCGGTTTGCCGAGAACAGGGAACAGGTCGCTCACCACGTAACGCTGGCGGCTTGAGACCACTGCCTCGGCGATCTCCGCTACTCGTGCGCGGATGGAAAAGGCCGTGCCGTAGTGCAGGTACCGTGTCGCCGGTTCCAGATTCAGGAGGAGGTACAGGGGATGCGTGCCGTCATGCCAGCAATTCAGCTCGCCGTCCTGGAGCGGAGGACGCACATGACGCAAATAGTCCGCGATTTGAACCAGCTCCTCCCAATTCGTGGCACAGGGGCAATGGACGTACAGCCCCAAGCGGTTGCGCAATTCCGGCGTGCTGCCTTCCGTCCAGCAGCGGAACCAAAGTCCCGTGCGCTCTCGGTCCAAAAGCGGATGGGCCGTCCAGCGTTCGAGCAGGGGGAATTGTTGCATCCGCTGCCATGCCGCAGACACCGGCGGTAGTTGCAGCAGCAGCGAACCGGCGAGCACTCCCAGCACCAGGAGCTTGCTGGCATTCCAGCCCCCGACCGTCAGCAGGGCGAGGGCCAGGAACACTGGGGGAACATGGGCGTAATCGAACGGCTTTTGCACGACCACCACTTGCAGCAACCACCCAACATATAAGGTCGCCAGGAGGGTTATCCCGATCGGCCCTTCACCTTGATCACCGCTATCATCGCTTAGCCTTTTCATGGACGTTGAGGAAACAGGAGCCAGACTGGTACCAGGAAGTGCGCGGATGGCGATCAGGCGATACAGCCAGTAAGCCGCGATTGGCAGGGCCAAGGCGTGCAGAGCACTCCAGGGGCCAAAGCAGCGGAAGAGGTAGCCGGCGCGAAAGGCCAGGCCCTCCGGCCAGTAGCTCAGGTAACCGGGCACCCAACGGATCATGATGTCCAGGAAGTACGGCCAGGCTCCGGCAGCCATCAGCCAGACGATCCCGGCTGCCCCGCAGAGGAACCCGCCGGCGAGCACAGCGGCGGCGTCCCCGGCGAGCAGGCGCCACCCTCCGCGGCGATAGAGCAGCACAGAACCCGCTCCGAGCACAGCCAGCGCCGGGATGCTGACATGCGGCTTGAGCCACACCCCAGCTCCCCACAGCATTCCTTCACCCACCGCTAGCCAACACCTCCGGACGGAACATCGACCCGAAGGATCGCAGCGAAGCCGCCACCGCCGTTGCCGCACCTCCGCAGCCAACAGGGCCGGCAAAAGCATCCATCCGTCCCGCTGCACGTGATTGAATTCGCTGAGGAACAGATAAAAGAGGGCACAGGCTGCCACGAACCACCCCAGCCGGGAGGGCGGCACTCCCCCGCGCTTCAACCCCACTGCCAGGACGGCCGACGCGCCGCCGATCACCGCCAGGTCAGCGAGGCGAAGCCACTCGGAGCTGGAACCCACAAGCCCGCGGAGCAAAGCCAGGCACCACACCATGCCCGGAAAGTTGGTATCAAAAACATCGCGGTAATGGACTCCGCCGCGCAGGACGTTCCGTGCCGCCAGGTCGTAGAGCGTCACATCGGTCCACGGCGGCATGCAGACGAACAGCGGTCCCCCGGCGGCCAGCACCACGGCAGCCACGCGCCAGCCCCATCCATGCTGGAAGGGACACACCGCCATCTTTCCTTCCTCATTTCCGCACCTAGACTGGAAAAATCCTCGGTTCCTTGGATCCAATCTCCTCCTCTGCATCGCTGGTGAGTGAGTCAATCGGGAAGTCGGAGTAAAAATTCCATTTTTTCGTTGCAAGGGATCCGCCAACCGCTTAGCATAGATTATGGATTACACTGTCGCCCCATTCGGGACCGGGACAGGATTGTCGTGATCGCCCGGCTGACCCAAGGAACGGACTGGCTTTTCTCCCATCATGAAGTTTGTGTTTCTGTGCTGTCGCGTGGTCCAGGAAGCGAAGCGGCATCTCAGGAGGGCTGCTTCGCGGGGAAGGGATTCTGCCAACACTCAGGTGGAGCGGTGGCGGCGTGCGGCTGTGACGGACGCTGAGGACCAGCAATCCCCCACCGCTTGCAGGGCATGAAGCACGGACACCGTAGGAGTGAGGTTCACTCATGAACGCGACTGTCACCTCTCGCATGGACCCGGCCGACATTCTCCAGAACAGCCCTCTTCCCCAACTCCGCCGGTTGCAGGTCGTGGTCAACGACCAGGAAGTGATCATCCTCGGAAAGGTCACCAGCTACTACATGAAGCAATTGGCGCAGGAGTCGCTCCGGCCTTCGATTGGCCGCCGCCGCCTGATCAACCGGGTTGAGGTCTGCCGTCAGGGGAAAGACTGAGAGTGGAGTTGAGGTCCACCTCGGCGGGCGGGCGGAGGACTGAGCGGCAGCCACCCTGGTGTCGGCAGCCACGCAGAGCGTGAAACTGCCGCAGGCAGGGCTGCTGATAGAAGTCAGCTCAACCCTACTCCGCTTCCACATACGCCGGCAGGCGCAGACTTCCATCCGATTGGTAGCGTAGGCCGGGACGCAGGATGCGGGTCACGCGTCCCTTGGTCAAACGTACCCCCGGCGGATAGGTCAGCCACCCCGCCGGAAAGTCCCGATCGGTATTTGGCTCGAAGGTGGTAATCCCGAAGCCTTCCTGGAGCATGCCCGCCAGATGCTCCCCGAATTGCTGGGCCGCTTGCGGGTCGCTCTGCATCCATTGTGCCCGGAGTTCCCAGTACTGCTTGAACAAATCCACGACATGCTGTTCCAGGCAACCCTGCAAGCCGGCCAGGCGGAAGGCACGGAGGGACTCTTGCAGACGCTGGCCGATCTCGCCAGGGGCTTGCCGAGCGACCGCTTCCAGCTCGTTCAAGCCCACCGGCGGCGGACCAGCGGACACCTGTAACTCCGCGGGACGGACAATCTCCCCCTGCGCATCCTCCAGGCCGAACACTCGCACGCCGAGGACCGTTTTCACCGGCACATCCTTCTTAAACACCGGACGGAACTGATAGCGCTGCGGGTATTCCTCCGCATCAGGGGGATAGCCCTCGGACAGGGGAAAGACCTTCCATCCGAGGAAAGACAACCATTGGCGCACGCACACGGGGGGCCAATCCGTCCGGACCGATGGGGCGGCTTCGGGGGAATCCACACTGTCGATCAAGCGAACCACATGCTCCCGCAGCGGCAACTGGCCCTCAGCTAGCAGGCGCGACAACTCCCGCTTGCAGGCATCGGCGAGGGCATGCAGACCCTCTTCGCGGGCCTGTTGCAGCAAGGCCTTTGTCTGTTCGTAATAATCGATCAGTTCTTGCGGAGCTTCCCAGGTGCAGATGACAAGAGCGGGATCGGTGGCGTAACGTTCAACGCGGATGATGCGGCCGACGGAACCGCCCGCGTGGCACTCGACTTTACCGGGGGGACTCTCCGCCTGAGGGGGCCACTGCCAGAAGCTGGAGCCATTGCCGCAGGGATAGCACTGGACGGCCAAACCCTGGCACACGGCTTGGAGCCAAGCGGCGGCGGCGGAGTCGTGCTGCGCCAATTGTGCGAGCTGATCGAACCAGGGCGTTCCTCCATTACTCAGCCAGCCGCGCCAGAGTTTTTTGTTTTCCTCGGAATGACTGGGCGGGGGGCTGCCCGATTCTTCCAGCAGGGTAAGCCAGGGTCCCTGCGGCAGCGGCATGCCGCAGCGCCAGCGCTCCGCCGTTTCCACGACGTGCTCCGCCAACTCCACCAGGATGAGGGGAACCCATTGATCCCGTTCCCGCAAGCGGGCGAGGATGTTTTCGACTTCCAGGCCGTAGCGCAGGAGTTCTTCCAAGGCTCGACGGCGTTCGCGGCTGGCGGGACGCCAGGCGGCCAGGCACTCAGCCAAGCGGGCAAAAAGGAGGCGGGTATCTTCCTCTTCCTCAGCAGTCCCAAACCACCGGCCCCAGGAAAGGGTTCCTCGCCGGCGTGCTCCGGGGGCACCGCTGGATTGCTCGCAGACCCGCCGCCACCGTTCCAGTTCCTCCGGTTCCGGCGTCAGCAGCCGGCGCAAAAAATGCGGCGGACGCCATTGCTGCCATTGCAACAGCAAGCGGGTCCAACCCCAGACATCCGTCGGCGCGTTCTCCCGCTCCGGCAGCAGTTGCAGGAAGCGTCGGGCGGCCGACTCCCCCGGCCAGTGGGCACCCACATCGGCCAAGCGGACTGCGAACCGCGCCATCTCCCGAAGCAGCACCGCCAGTTCACCGGCACAACTTGCGTCACGCATTGTGGCTCTTCCCACCAACCTGCCGAGTCTTTGCTCAAATGTCTCCCCCCATCGCCACGGGACGGCTATCCTCCGCAGTCATGACGCGCATCTGGCCGATGGCCCCCGTTTCTCTGTCCATCACCCGGAAAAACCCCTCCGCGGAAACATAACTAATCTCGATCCGCCCGGAGAGGGGGTCCTTGAACTCATACGACAGGTACGGCTCCCACCGATGCTCCTCCTCACCCGGAAACCGGCGTTCCAGGTTGAAAACACGCCCCAGTTGTTGCCCCCCCTCCCAACCTGCCTCCCCGCTCGTGACGGAACGCAAATCGACTTCCTGGGCCTGAGACTCCAGTTGCCGGTAACTGGTCATAGCGGTAAACAGCACGCGGTGTCGACCGGTCCGCATGTCGTGATAACCGACGTCGAAGGGCAGCAGATCGCACAAGCGGCTATTGAAGCGAATCTGCAACGTGCGGGGCACGCGCTCTACCATCCGGGCCAGGGTCGCTCCCTTCGCCACAGCATACTTCAGATTTTGCTCCTCGCAGTACAGTTTCTGCTGGACATACGGCACGCAGAGCCTCTCTTCCAAAACCTCCCGGCACAGGGGATAGAGCGAGCCGTTGCCGGAGAGGATCACCCAGTCGATTCCCACTCCCGTTTCCAGGTCCTTGTCCATTTGGTCCATGATCAAGCGATTGCATTGCTGGACCAATCGTTCCAAATGGTCGCGCAGGAGGGGATCGACTTCGCTCCGGGAGATCGTGGTGTCAGCAATCTGGTTGATCAGGGTATTTTGGACCTGTTGCGGAATGTTGCGGAGTATGCCTGCCATGAGGGGGGATGTATCGGCTCGGAGCAAGGAGGGGTCCAAATCCCGCAGGCGTACGCTGCGTCCGCGGCTATCCTTAGCGGATTCGCTGAGCCGGCGCTTGATTTCTTCGGCCAGGCGCCAGAGGCCGTGGAAGCAGGTCCGCCGCTGGAGGTTGTCCTCGTCCATTCTGTTGGGGTCGAAACGGGTAGGAACCAGTTCATCCTTAGGATCGGCATCCCGCAGGCGAGTGATGTAGCCTTCCACGATTTGGCGGGCTTGACCTGCCGGAAGCTGCGCGGGCAGAGGCGGCGGAGTATTCGGCATTTGCCGCACACGCCGGATGAGCCCTTGCACTTTGGCCTTGAGCAGGCGGCAAATCTCGCGGGTCATAGCATCGCCGCCGAAGCGGCGCAAACCGCTACGGTTGAGGATTTCCACATACAAATTATGCTGTTCCTGGACCGGAGATACAGCGCGAACCAAAGCAATATCCGTCGTCCCACCCCCAACATCCACCAGCAGCATGTGGATGCCGTTGGGATAGAGATAGCGGAAACGGACCAGCCCGCCATGCAGGTCGAAGACGCGCCGATAGAGATAGTAGAAGGCCGCCGCCGTCGCCTCATCCAGCGCCAGCCCGATCAAGGGGCAAGGGGTGTCGGGGTTCTGCAACCACTGCCGGACGCGCGCCCCCAGCTCTTGCAACGTGCCATCTCCGCCTGCATCCCCCTGGGCATTCTCCTCGCTCTGGGGTAGGCCCATCGCCCGCAGCCAACCCAAGGCCGCCGCCTTCTGAAGTTGCAGCAACTCGCGGGGGCTGTAGGTTGTCGGATAGGTCAAAACGACGTCATCCGGCCAGCCTTTCTGCGCCCGGCGGAATTGCTGATAGACGTAACTGAACAGTAGCTCGCCAGGGACCCGGTGGAGCATCTCGATCGTTTCCCGCTGAACCACCCCAGGCGCACGCTCATGCTCCGTCAGCAGGGAAAACGTCGGCTCCTCTGGCCGGGCTGTCGAGAGATCGGCCCCGGAGGATGACTCCGGGCGGAACAACGGCTGCGTGCTCAACAACTGCTTGGCACCCAGGACCACCCCGGCATCGCTCGCGCTCAGATTGGTGACGGCCCTCTCCCCCGCCACGAAACGGATGGCCCCGGCCCTCTCATCTGTCGGCAGGCTCGGAAAGCGGCGCTGCCCTTCAATGTTGGCTCCAAAACTGATGATCCGGTCGATCCGCACGGCCGACACCAGCGGTTGGGCTTCGCCGCCGCTGCTCCGCCCTTCCTCCAACGGCACCGTCTTGAGCGAGGTGGAAAGGTAGGTCTGGTCGCGCAAGTCCTGCGTCACGGCCGTGGTGCTCGTGTTCCCCAAATCGATGGTCAACACCCCTTCATAGCGCGGCAGGGGAGTGCAGGGCTTGAGGATCAGCGAAAGCTCTCCTTCCTGCTGGATATACCGCCCGAACTGCTTGCCATCGAAAATCAACAACCGGATCGGATGGGTGTACTCCTGTTTGTCGGCGGCTCCCAACTGCTGAACCTGGTTGTGGAAACCCTCGTCATCAGTATCCACCTCGACTGTGAGGAACACGCGGTTCATTTGCGGCAGACTCGAGGCGAGGAAGCGGTAGTTGCTCAGAAATTTCCCCGGCGCCACCTGTTCCCGCCGGGCGGCATGATCTTGGCAGACCCTATCGAGACCGGCCGTACTGTCCTGGAAGGGGATATTCGTCCCGCCGCTGCCGGCATCCGCCATAGCATAGAGCCGCAGCCAGCCGAACTCCCGCGGCCAATAGATCAACACGCCAAAAGAAGCCAATTGGTCCCAGGGTTGACTGGGGCGTATGTGGCCAGACAATTGGAATGTATGGGCACACAACCCCGTGCGGATGTAAATGTTCTCCATGATCAGAGGCACGCGGATCGACATGTCTGTTCCCACCTCGGTACGGATGCGGACAATCAGTTCCCATCGCCGTTAGTATGCAGAGCCGCCGGATCCTTCCTGCGGGATGGCCAGCAAGAGACAACCCCACGCCGCCAGAGAATGCTTCGCCTCTCCTGGGGACGGTGCTGTCATTTTGCGGGCGGGCCGTCGCTGCCACTTTTATGTTCATCGACCAGAAGGGACAATTCGCCGCTCAACTGCCGCAGGCGATAGCGGAGGCGGGAGCGAATCTTCTGATCGAGATAGTCGAAGACGCTGTCGAGCCGCTCCTGGAGCAACCGCAGGGATTGGCGGTCGCGCAGGAAGCCGGAGGAGGTTAGACCTGCACCGCCCGGCAGGTCCAAGCGGCCCTGGAGCCAGCTTTCCAGCTCGGAGGTGATAAACCTCAAGTCCTGGCCATTGCCCAACCACTCTGCATAGTGGGCACGGTCTTCGTCGCTGATCCTTTGCCACCAACTCTCGCACGTCTCCTGGGAGTTCCCCCAGCGGACCGTGGGCAGCTTCTCCAGTTGGGTGCGAATCTCTTCGTAAGCCCGCTGAAAAACCAGACCGGTATGGAGGCATTGTTTCAACAGACGTTCGATGAGGCGGGCATTGGTATCCACCAGGCGAGCAATCTCGTCTTGACTGCTATATTCCAGATTCTCGCGTTCCAGAGAGTCGATGATGTTTTTGAGCTGCTGTTCGCGGAAGGTATCCAGCACCGATCGCGCCGCCGTGTAGTTGCGCCAGCGGAGCAGCAGATCGCGTTGGAGGCGGATGACCTCGCTGTAGCACGTCTGGATATTGCGCAGCGCTTCGGGGTCCAAGCGGCGTCGTAGCTCTTCCGCCTGAAGGTGCTGTTCCAGCTTTTCGTGGAACCGTTTGAGTTTGCGTTCCACATCTTGGCGTACTTCCGCCGCCACCGAACGCGCCACATGCTCGAAGATCAACCGCCGGAGATAGCTGATCCCGCCATCTTTGAGCAATTCCTCCCAGGCTGACCGCATGTTCTCCGGGCAGCAAGCGGGGATGGGCCGCTCCGGTGTCTGCCCCACGAAGTCGCAGGCCTGCTCCAGATTGGCCCGCCCTTTGTTCCTCAAAGCATTCTCCCAGATGCGCTTGGCGGTGAAACAAACCTGGGACGCGGGAAGCTGAGACCGCTCCAAAAAGCGCTCGATCGTGTGAAAGATGTTCTCGTTGGCTCCATCCCGGAAACTGTCTGGCGTTAGCGTGTCCATCTTGTTGAAAATGACCCACGCCCGGTCGGTGAGCTTGTGGTCGAAAACCTGCATGACTTGGCAGAGGGCCTTGAGCATCCCTTCCGTCAGGAAGTTGCTGGCGGCATTGACGAAAAGAAAGGCCCCATCCAGTTGCGAGAGATACTCCCAGGTGACGATATCGTCGATGGTCCGCTTGCTGTCCAGACCCGGCAGGTCGCACAACTCCAGATCGTCCGGGATGTAGGAGTTCTTAACGCGGAAGCGGGCCTCGCGCAAAAGCAGCGCATCCTGGCCGCATCCGCCTCCGTGCGTCGTGTAGGCATAACGCTGCTCATACGGCAGATTGCTTTCCCGCCGCGGCGGATCGGTCAGGACCTGTTTCCCCCGCCGCTTGTATGCCTCGATCAAGCCTTTGAGATACTTCAAATCGTCCTGCAAGCGCGGGCGTTCCACCCCTTCCTTGCGGAAGTACTCCGCCTTGTCCAGGTAGGGCACGATGTCCTTGTCCAGGTCGCCGACGGTGCTCAACCCCAGGGCTTCCTGGCACAGGCGATGGAGGCGTTGTTCAAACTGTTTTGGCGTGAGGTACTCCAGGTCCAGGGCGAAGTGGTCGGCTTTGACGATGCGGCTGGGCAGGCTCGAGCAGGCATCCATAGCGCCGGGCTTGCAGATTTCGTCCCCCAAGACGCTGTTGACCACGGTCGATTTGCCCGCTTGGGTGATACCGATGCAGCCGACCACGTACTTGGTGCGGGTCAGGCGCTGCCGGATGTCTTCCAACAGGCCCACCACCTCCTGGACGAAATCCTCACGCGCCAGAAGGGCGGCGTACTCCCCGCGTTGCAAATTCTGCAGGCGCTCCACGCTCTGGTTGTACCGTTGCACCAGCTCTGCCGCCGCATTCGGGTCCTGGGCGTACTTGACCAGCAAGGGGCATTCCGCGGGGGTCAGCGGGGCAGGTATCGCGCTGCTCATGGCCATAGCTCATCCACTCTCCCACTGTCCGAAATCGAGGAAGCTATTCTTTATTTTCAGTCAGAGGTCCGTGACTATTTAGGTTTCGTCTTGAGTTTCGGTAGGGACTGTCGCCAAGTGATGATTTCCTGCGATTCCAAAGGAGCAGTTTTTCCCTGTCGATTCTTGATAAAGATCAATTCTTTATTCCCATCGCTATCTTCAAAGATCCACACTGTGAGCATCCACATGCTAGGGATGCGATTGACCAGTTCAGGAATGTCTTTCAACTCAAAGGTTCGGGTGAAATGATCTTTTCCGTTGCGTCCGGTCTCCCACCACTTTGGCTGGTTTATCACATCCTTGTCGAGTATCGCCCTCTGATTGGGATCGAATCGTACCAGGTTTTTCTCGATGAGCAGAGGCAGGTCTTTCGACACATTCTTTACGCTGCTATGTTTCAGCCAGCGTGCGATTTCCTCATCTACCTTTTCCTCGGAAATGGGCAAATATACCCAAACATGTTTGACTCTGCGTGTTTTCAAATCGGGTACCACCACGGTGAGCGTATTTCCGTGAATGAAAGAAGTCGGTTCCGTTTCTAGGCCCACGGAAGCAACTGCAAATAGGTGCTGATCGAGGGATAGTAACTGGATGGGGTTACCGACCAAATCGGGGTCTTGGACCACGGCGAACAGCTCATCGAGATTCCCCTCAAAATCCTTGAGAATAAGTAAGTAAGCCCTGCTTTGGACTGGCCAATCGGCACTCAATTTCTGTTCCCCTTTGCTACTCAAGATTGTTGCGGTGCATTTTTGGGGCACATCGTTACCTTGCAGACGTAGGACGTAAGAACCAGGATAATTAGGTCGCAGTGCTACCGGTTGTTTGTCTTTCGGAGAAGACAATTTGAAGGTTTGGAGTTTGCCATTGGCAAATTCTACATCGAGTTCTTTGAGAACATATTTGTCCGATGGCAATTGGATTTTGTATATGTTATTATTGGCATCAAGAAGACTAATGTTCAGTTTTTCCTGAATATTACCGTTTGCTCCATTCTTTTCGGCTTGGGCGTCGTCCGCCGCCTCTACTCGCCAACCACTGCCGGGGATAAGCCTTTGGATCTCCTCGACAAAGGCGGGAGATACAGTGCGAATGATCGGCTCTTCTCGGACTTTCAGCTTGGCTCTTTGGATCCCTCTTTTGATCGTTTGCAAAATCAAATCTTCTTGCTGTTTAGGATCATCAAGCTTATTGGAAGGTATACGCAGCAGGAGGTACAACGTCCGCTTGCCCTGTCCTTGGGGGATGTCCTGGGACAGCAGGCGCGGGGCTTGGCTACAAAACAGAACGCAGACGGCTAGCGTGGCTAAGCTTCCAACTCGAGCAAACGCAGTTCGATAATCTCCTGCCATAACTGCTCCTTCTTTTCTACTTCAGGGTCATGCACTGGCTTGGATCGTAACAACTTGACATCGTCCAGCAGCTTCTTAAACTCACGAGCGACGTTGAAGCGCTCGGCATGATCGAAGGCTTTATCCACAAGCTCGTCGTGCTTCTCTTCAACTTTCTGGAGAGTGTTGCAGCGTAGTTTTGCCAGGGTGGCCTTCTGTTCATCCGTGAGGGGGGATTGAGGATTGTATGTGTCCCGCCAGTACTTCATTTGTTCCTCGTAAGGCTTTTGGGCAAACTCCTCCGGCGAAGGGATAATTATCTTCCTGTCCTCCCCCTCCGGCGGCGTTCGACTCAAAAGGTAATAAGCCAATCCGGCGGCGCCGATGACAAGGACCGCAGCTCCGAGAAGGAGAACGGTCCGCCGCCCCATCGGGGACGGTCCGCGGGAGGATACCGCTCGCGCCCGGTTGAAATGGGAGCTGGGGGGACATCGTTCGAGCTGGGCGAGGAAATCGGCCATGTCGGCCACCTGTCCCTCGATGGCGGCATGCAGCAGGTTCAGGAAAGGGGTAAGGCTTTGGGGGCCGCGGTCATTGCCGACGACCAACCACCAGAGGAGCCGGGCGAAGGTCTGCACGTCTTCCGCAGGCGTCGGCGGGGTGAAGGGTTGTTTTTCCCAGACTGGGGGGGCGAAGCTCCTACAGGCGAACTGCTGCTGAAGCGGCGGACGGGAATAGAGCCAGGCGTAAGTCCAGTTGGCCTCGATCCATTCGGGCCGGCCCGGTTCCGCATCCCAGGGCGGCTCCCCGCGCGCCGGTTTCCAGTAAAAGCCCAAGTCGGCCAGAAAGACCTCCGAGCCATCGTCTTTGTAAAAGACGTTCTCCGGGCAGATCAAACCTGCGGACCACCCTTCGCGGTGCAGGCTGGCAATGTGCTGGGCGAGCAGATAGACGACCCGGTCCAGCCGATCGCCTACGGGAGAGTCGGCCTGCCGGATTTCCCCGGATTGGACGGCCTGCTCGATCGCTTGGCGAAGTTGGAGCAGGTTGTTGGAGTTGCGGACATCCCAGAGGCACTCGTAGCGTTGGGGATCGCGCGGATGCTTGAGCCAAGCGCAAGGTTGCACCGAGGCCGGCGGGGCAGTGTAGGTCACGCCGGAAGTCACGTAGCGGATGATCCCGATCTGTCCCAATTCAGTTTCCAATTCGTCGATTTTTTCCAGGACTCCGCAGACACCGAAGCGCAGGGGTGTGGGTGTGGGAGACGGTGAGGGAACGGGCTGGGGAGACGAGGAGGGCGTCGCTCCCGCCGAAGCCGACGGCGGACGCGCCGACCCCCCTCCTGCTGGACTCGCCGGGGCGGAGGGGCGGCTCGACAATGGGGGGGCAGCATCCTCATCTTCGTAAGGACTGCGCGTAGGCATGGTTGCTCGTGATGAACAAATTGTGGTTCAATTATGATACACCGCTAGCAGGTTGCGCTTAGCTCCCGCTTTGTTATCATCCCTGCGCGCGGCCAGGTTGTCAACCAGATTCAATTTTTTTGTGAATCCCTGCGGGGTTTCGGTTCGATAGCAAAAATGCCTGTCCTGAGGAATGGGTGCCCCTAGGGAAGGGGCCGCACGAGGACGGCCTGCCGGGAGGAAGGAAGACGATGATCCGAAAGCCGTGGTGGATGCACAATGTGGGCGTGATTCTGCTGGCGTGGGGTTTAGCGGGGCCAGCAGCGGCGGACCCCGGCGGGTTTGCCCCACCCGCAGGACGCGGAGGTGTCAACGGCTTGCCAGTGGTCATCGGCGGCCCCAATACGCTCCTGGGAGCGGGTGATCTGCCGCCGGGACGCGGACCGGATCGCTACGGCCTCCATCCCCACTTGAAAAAGTTCTTCCACATTCCACCCGGCGGACGCTGCGGCCCCGGTTGCGATGGCAGCGCCCATGCCTACGGCCCCTTCGGCCCGCACGGCACCCTGGTGTTCCCCCACCATCCCTTCGCCCGCAGCCCGCGTGACTTCTTCATGCTCGAACCCGCCAATGGACCTACCCTGCCCTACGCGCTCCCCTCCGGCCGCTAACTGGTGGGTTCGCCCCTGTTCCCTCAATTGGATTTCGCATGGAGTCCGAAGCGTCCCGGTTTCGTCTGGCATGGGTCCCTCAGGGGCATGACCAACCGACCGTTTGGTGAAACCTTCCCCGCGGCATCAGTCCAGTTTCCCGCCTCATAACAGTTGTTCCCGGTTATATCGTTGGCGGGCGTGAACCTCGGAGTCCGCCTTGCGGCAGGAGAGCTGCACGACTCCGCAGGCGGTTCACGCCCCGCCTTCATTTCCAGTCGCAGTTTCTGGGCCTTGTCGATGACCCGCCGCTTGTCGCGTTGGCCCTGGCCATGGAGAGGGAGCGAAACTGGGAAGCTCCGGCTGACGGGAAGGAATGGAGAAAGTACCGCCAGGGTTGCATTTTGGGGGCGGCTCCAGGCCAGCTTTCGGGAAGGGCCGGGTCAAGAGCGTCAGCGGCTGAGACGTAACCAGGGCAGCCAGAGATGCAGCTTATATCATCATAACTATAATTTTCTCAAGATGTTGCGTCAGGAACAGTAGGAAGGGCGGCCGAGGAGGTTACGTCCAGGGCAGGGGGAGGAGCCGGCAGGGTTTTTGGCAGGGGGGCAGGTAGAATACGGACGCCGAGCCGCGGCGGCCGGAAGGCAAGACCTTGGCAGCACTCCGTCGAAACGGGGGACCGGTCGCCGCAACTGTGTGAGGAGAGGTGCTTTGTGCGTTCGGAACGTATCGTGGTGTGGGAAACCTTCGACTTGAACGATCCCCTGACGCAAGCCGCTGGGGACTTGTACGAGCAGACCTTGGCTCCGGAAGAGCGCATCCCGTGGATTTGGATCGAGAAGGCGGTGGAGAATCGGCGGCATCGCAAGCGGAACTTCCGTCAGGAATGGACCAAGCATTTGTTTCTGGCAGCACGTGAAGCCGACCTGGAAGCTCCGCCGCGCTTAGCGGGCTACGCCTACGGGGCCTATCTGCCGGGTTTCTGCGGCTATCTGTGCTACCTGGGGGTCGCGGAGTGGGCACGGCGATTGGGCGTGGGGACCCGCCTGATGGAGCAATTTTTTCGGCAGATGGCGGTAGATGCCGGGGAGTTAGGAGAACCCCTGCCGTTTGTGCTCTGGGAGAGCCGCCGGCCAGAGGCGGACGCGGGGGAAGCCGCCTGGCAACTCTGGACGGCCCGTGTGCGCCTGTTCCAGCGCGTCGGGGCGTGGTGGATCGAAGGGGTGGATTTTCTCACGCCCAACTTCGCGGCCAATGATGAGGGGGAGGAAGAAGCCGAGCCGGTCCCGCTGCAACTGTTCCTACGCCCGATGGAGGAACCGGTTTCGGCGTTGAGTAGCGAGCGGCTCCGACAGATCATCGCCCAGTTGCAGCAGACGGTGTACCGCCGGGGACCGGGGGATGATCTGTATGAGCAGACGCTGCCGCCGGGATGCCAGCCGCAATTGCGTCCTGCCTGGCAAGCGGCGCAAAGACCAACCCCCACGCCAGTGGCCGCCGGAGTGCGCGCGTGAGAAGCTATCAGGCCCGCTGGGTCGTCCCGATGGATCGGCCTCCGTTGCCCGGAGGAGTGGTGGCCGTCGCGGGTGACACCATCGTCTCGGTCACACCGGCTGGCGAAACCCCCGCCGATGTGGACCTGGGAGACGTAATCCTCCTGCCCGGCCTCATCAACGTCCATACTCATTTAGACCTGAGCCAGGCGGCAGCCTGCCGGCCTGCCTCGGCGTCCGCCGCCGTTCCCTTGCCCGACTGGTTGGAGCAGGTGGTCGCTATCCGCCGCCATCAGACCTTTGCCCAGCGGCAGGAAGCCATGCAAGCCGGGCTGCTGGCGTGCTGGCAGGCTGGTGTCACCACGGTCGGGGATATTGTCACAGATCCGCAGCTTTGGCCGATGCTAACGCGGTCCCCCCTGCGAGGCGTGGCCTTCCTGGAAGTGCTCGGTTTGACGCTGCCCCGTGCGGAGGCGGCACGCCGAGCGGCCGAGGCATGGCTGACCCCGGCGCTCTCCGGCGCTTCCTCCCTCGCTGGCACTTCTCCGCTGGCCGGTTTCCCCGTCTCTGCCGCTGCCCCGTCCTCCGAATCAGCGGAACCTGCTCCCTGCCGCTGGCGTCGAGGTGTCAGTCCCCATGCTCCCTACAGCGTGCGCCGGGAACTTTTCGCCGCCGCTTTGGACCTAGCCGCACAGGGGCAATGCCCCGTAGCGATTCACCTGGCCGAAAGCCAGGAGGAAGCGGAGCTGTTGCATACCCGCCGCGGTGCCTTTCGGGACCTGCTCCAGCGCCTCGGCGTGTGGGACCCCGCCGGACTGATCCCTTCCTGGGAAGCCCTTCTGGCCTGGGCTAGCTCCCACCGTGGGCCAGTACTGTGGATTCACGCGAATTACCTGGCCCCCCGAAGTTTGCCGGCGCATCACACGGTGGTGTACTGCCCACGAACCCATGCGGCCTTCGGCCATTCCCCTTATCCTCTCCCAGGCTGGCGGCACGCCGGGGTCCGCCTCTGCTTGGCCACGGATAGCCTCGCTTCCAACCCCGACCTGAACCTTCTCGCGGAGGCTCGCTTCGTCCACCAGCGCTATCCCGATCTACCTGCGGAAGAAGTCCTGGGGATGATCACCCGTGAGGCCGCCGCTGCCCTGGGAAGCGAAGCCCAACTCGGCACGCTCACCCCTGGCAAAGCCGCCGATCTGATCGTCCTTCCCTGGCCCCCTGGAATCCCGACGCATACCGACCCTTGCCGGGCCATCCTGGAATCGGCGGTACCCGTAGCCGGAGTCATGATCGCAGGCCGATGGCTTTCCGTTCCCAATAACAGAAGGCAATCGCCCTCCCTTCCCGAAAACGACGGGGAACAGCGACCCGCCCCTCCCGAAAACGGGGAACAATGACCCACCTCTTCCGAAAACGGTGTTTCCTCCCCCTCCCGTGAACCCCCTCGCCCCGCCTGTTCCCCTTTTGGTGTGTACACAAATCCAGCATAGCTCCAGATTTTGAAAAATTTTTCTTGCATCCCTTCCGAATTTCTGCGAAACTTATAGCGGCTGGGATCGTTGAAAAGATTAGAGATGTACGTAAACTGAGCCTGCCTCGTATCCGGAATAGGAACCCCGCTAACCCGGATTTTCCTCCCGCCTTGAGTCTCGCCAAAGAGTGTGATCGAACTTTACGGCTTGCCACGGCAGAGGTCGGGGAACCTGTGGGATTGCTGCCGCTGCCTCGGAGGGGGCATGACATGAAGACCGAACGCTGCCATTGGACTCCTTCTCTCCGTCTGGGCATCGCCGCTGGGCTGTTCGTCCTGTTCGCTCCGTCGGGCCAAGGGGCCGTACCCCTCCCCACGGGCGGAGAGATCGCCACGGTGGACTTCGAGCGCCACCTCATGGGTCTGCTCACCAAAGCCGGCTGCAATATGGGGAGCTGCCACGGTTCGTTCCAGGGAAAAAACGGCTTTCGCCTGTCCCTGTTCGGCTACGAACCGGCGATGGATTACGCCGCCTTGACGCGGGACAACCTGGGCCGTCGGCTCAATCCCCAGCAGCCGGAAGCCAGCCTGCTTTTGCTCAAGGCGACCGGCCAGGTTCCCCACGAAGGCGGGATGCGCTTCGGCAAGGGAAGCTGGATGTACCAGATGTTTGTGGAATGGGTCCGCCAGGGGGCGAAGTGGACGCCGGGCAGCGGCACGGTGGAGCGCCTGGAAGTAGTGCCGGGCGATTTCGCCTTGCTGGCGGACGGGAAGAGCTTGCAGGTGCGGGTCACCGCCCACTTCGCTGATGGCAGCCAGGAAGAGGTCACCCCCTTCTGCGACTTCAAGATCAGCGATGACGCCGTGGCCCATCTCAGTCCCCTCGGCCAACTCACCCCCAAACAACCCGGCGATGCCGCCCTGACGGTGCTCTACCGGGGACAAGTGCGCTCCATCCGCGTGCTCGTCCCGGCGCCGAGACGGGAAGCCGCCTACCCCACCCTGCCGGAGCATAACTTCATCGATCGGGAAGTCTTCGCCAAACTCCGGCTGCTCAATATCGTCCCGGCGGATCTGGCTCCCGATGCTGTCTTCCTGCGCCGGGTGTACATCGACACCATCGGGCAACTTCCTACGCCGGAGGAAGTCCGCGCCTTCCTCGCCGACACCGACCCCAAAAAGCGGGAAAAACTGATCGATCGGTTGCTGGCCCATCCGCTCCATGCCGCCCTGTGGGCCACCAAACTCTCGGATGTCACGGGGAATAACACCCAGGCGCTGGAGAACCCAGCGCAGATCCAACCCCGCCGTTCCCAAATGTGGCAGGATTGGCTGCGCAAGCGCATCGCCGACAACGTTCCCTACGACCAGATCGTACGGGACATCCTCACCGCGACCAGCCGGGACGACATGACCCCGGAAGAGTGGATCGCCTTCGCTCAGCGTGTGGATGAGCAGATGCTGGCCGGCGCCCAGACCGACTATCCGTCCAAAAAGACGCTCGACCTCTTCTGGCGCCGGCAGCAGCAAGTGCCGATTGAGCAGTGGGGCGAAAAGGTGGCCGCCGCCTTCCTCGGCATCCGCCTGGAGTGCGCTCAGTGCCACAAGCATCCCACGGACCGCTGGACGCAGGAGGATTACTGGGCCTTCGCCAATATCTTCGCGGGGGTGATATATCAGAACAATCAGTTCAGCAGCCCCGAAGTGAGAAAGCTGGTCGATGCTGTCAACGCGCAGCGCCGAGCCAAGGTGACGCAACAGAACCAGGCGATCCTGCTGCGGGAGCTGTTCGTCCCCCGCCAGATTCCGAACAACCGCTTGCGTCCTAACCCCGGCACTGGCCGCGTCCCCACTCCGAAAGCTCTGGGCGGCCCGGAAATCCCGCTCCAAGCTGGCGTCGACCCCCGCCTCCGCCTCGTCGAGTGGATGACCCGCCCGGACAATCCCTTCTTCGCCCGTGCCTTCGTCAACCGCGTCTGGGCCCATTACTTCGGCATCGGCCTGGTCCACCCCGTCGATGACTTCTCCCAAGCCAACCCGCCGAGCAATCCCCGCCTGCTCGACGCGCTGGCCCAAGAGTTCATCCGCAGCGGCTACAACATCCGCCACCTGGAAAAACTGATCCTCACCAGCCGCACCTACCAACTGGACTCCACCGTCAACGACAGCAATAAGTTCGACACGAATAACTATTCCCGCGCCTACATCCGGCCTCTGATGGCCGAGCAGGTGGTGGACATCCTCAACTGCGCCCTGGGGGTCAACGAGCCGTTTACCGGCCCGGATGCCGTCTTCAACGGGATGAAGATGATCGAAGTCGGTTCCAGCCGCCTTGTCGGGAATGTGGCCTACGTGCTGCGGATCTTTGGCCGCCCGCCCCGGACCACCGCCTGCGACTGCGAGCGCGCTATGGAACCCGCCCTGCCCCAAACCCTCTTCCGCATGACGGACCCCAGCCTGCTCGCCAAGTTCAATCAACCGCAGGGCCGGGCCGTGCAACTGGCGCGTTCCCGCCTGAGCAATGAAGAAGTCACGGACGAACTGTTCCTGGCTACCCTGAGCCGCTACCCCACGGCCCAGGAGAAAGCCGCCGCCCTGGAACACTTCCGCACCGCACGCACCCGCCAGGAGGCGATCATCGATATCCTCTGGGCCTTGATCAACACCCGTGAGTTTATCCTGAACCACTAGGAGGAGACCGGAAACACAGACATACCCTTACCCCGGCGGAGAAGAACGCCAACCGCGATCACATCCGCCACGATCGAGAGGGGAAGGCCTAACACCTGCGAAGATGTCCGACACCGGCGATGAGGAGCCACCGGTTGGGCCACGCTGGAACAGCACCGCCAGGAGCCGCCGGTTTGGACAAGACATAAGGAGCGACCGTTAGGACAAAGCGTTGGACCTTGGTTTTTTCCATCCTTCACTCCCAGGAGAAGTGCCATGACGCTGCTGAACCGGACCGATTGCGAAGGGTTCCACCGCCGCGACTTTTTGCAGATCGGAGCGGCCGGAGCCTTGGGGCTGACGCTGCCGGGCTTTCTCGCCGCGCAAGCCCAAGCCCGTAACAAGGGAGGGAGCCGTCCGGCGAAAGCCCGCGGTGTGATCCTGCTCTGGCTGGCTGGCGGACCCGCCACCATCGACATGTGGGACAATAAACCCGAAGCCCCGGAAGGCATCCGCGGCGAGTTCAAGAACATCCCGACTTCCGTGCCGGGCCTCTTCTTCTCGGAACCGCTGCCGAAATCGGCCCAGATTGCCAACCGGCTGACCGTGGTCCGCTCGCTCTATCACACCATCCCCAGCCACGGCCCGGCGAGCGTGTTCATGACGACGGGGAACAAGCCGACCGCCGCGTTGCAGTACCCCTCGATGGGGTCGCTGACCGCCAAGCTCTTGAGCGTGCCGCGGGGCGTTCCCCCCTACGTCACCTTCGGCGGTAATGCCAATACAAACTTCGGCATGGCCGGCTATTTGGGCACCGCTTACAACCCGTTCCTCATTGAAGGGAATGGAGTCGGCGGGGAGAAAGGCCGAGGGAACGCTGGGGGCAGCTTCAGTGTCCGGGGTCTGTCCCTGCGCGGCACCTTCACCCTGGAAGACCTGGAGAAGCGGGACAAACTCCTGCGGCAATTCGACAGCACCTTCACCGCCTACGATCGTTCCAGCGAGCTGCTCGATGGCTTGGACACCTTCCACCAGCAGGCCCTGGACATCCTGCGGAGCGACCGGACGCGCGAAGCCCTGGACCTGTCCCGCGAAAAGGCCGCCACACTGGAGATGTACGGCAACACTCCGTTCGGCCGCGGCGCCCTGGCTGCCCGCCGCCTCATCGAGGCCGGCGTCCGCTTCGCCACCGTCACCTTCGGCGGCTGGGATACCCACAACCAGAACTTCGTCCGCTTGAAGAACAACCTCCTGCCGGTGCTGGATACGGTCCTGTCCGCCCTGGTCCGCGACCTGGAAGATCGCGGCCTTTTGGACAGCACCATCGTCATGGTGGCCGGGGAGTTCAACCGCACGCCGCGGATCAACCGCAATGCGGGCCGGGATCACTGGGCGCGATCGATGGCGGTGGTCCTCGCCGGCGGCGGCTTCCCCCGCGGCTATGTCCACGGCAGCACCGACGCTTCGGGCATGGCACCGGCCACCGAACCGTGCACGCCAGACGACCTGGCTGCCACCATCTTCACCCACCTGGGGATCGACCCGCATATGGAACTGACCACGCCTACCGGCCGGCCCATGCAACTGTTCCGCGAAGGCCGCCCGATCGAAAAGCTGCTCGGCTGACCATGCGCTGTCCCTGAAAAACACCTCGGCGGCCCCTTTTCGCCGCTGCTGACGCTCCCCGGCGGGGGAAACGTTCCCGTCCCCCCCGCCGCTCCTCACCCATCCGTGACGGATCGGATCACTTTCCCTCCGCGACGGAAACCCGTGGGGAGTTCCATCCCCTCCGCATGCTCTTCTGCCGCCGGTGGCCACCCCCTCGTTCGGGATCGACCGCCGGCGTTTGCTTTCCGCCCCCCCTTGACTCGTCCGCCGCCCGCCGAACCAAGCCTAGGACAAGTCCCCAAACCAGCTAATGCCCGTAGCGCTACGGCACAGACGATGCGGTGCCACTCGGCTGAACTCGCCCTCCAGCGGCACTCCGTCAATACCGCGGTGTTGCTCTTACCGAACGGACTTCCTAGATCATGTAACAAACTCTGAGGCGGAGCTGGTGTCGTCATGTTTCCGATTCAGGATAACGTTCCGTCCCGCAGCGTCCCCTGGGTCACCTGGACGTTGATCGCGCTGAATGCGCTGGTGTTCCTGCAGGAAGTGGCCCTTCCGGCGGCGCAACTGGAGCGGCTGGTGCAGTTGCTCGCCCTGGTTCCGGCGGAGCTGCTGGCGGACCCGTGGCGGCACTGGCCGACGCTGATTACCAGCATGTTCCTTCACGGCGGCTGGCTGCATATCCTCGGCAACATGTGGACGCTCTATTTGTTCGGCGATAATGTCGAAGACCGCATGGGACCCGCCCGCTATTTGATCTTCTATCTCCTCTGTGGCGTGGCCGCGGGCTTGACCCACGTGCTGAGCATGCCAGCGAGCACTACGCCGACGCTGGGGGCCTCCGGAGCCGTGGCCGGCGTGCTCGGAGCTTACCTGCTCCTCTATCCGGGCGCCCGGATCGTCACCCTCATCTTGATCGTCTTTTTCCCGATCTTTGTCGAGCTGCCAGCGCTGGTGTTCATCGGCATCTGGTTTTTGACGCAGCTTTATAGCGGTACCTTAGCCTTGCTGTTACCGGCGGAGAGCTTCGGCGGGGTCGCCTGGTGGGCTCACGTGGGCGGCTTCGTCATGGGTATGCTGCTTTTACCCTTGTGCCAAAAATCCCAACGGCACTACCGCCGGCGCTACCCGGATGAATACTGGCCCTGGTGACAGAGAGGCGGCACTGCTACGGCTTCGCAGCGACCTGGGAGCCGTTGCCCGCGGTGCTACCGACTGCCAGGCAGGGGCCAAAGCAGAATGCCAACGCAGAGGGAGAAACGACCATGGGCGGACTGGGCGAGTGGTTCTGGATCTTCCTGATGATTGTTATGCTGCAACCGGTGTTGCGGCAGAAAATGCTGGAATCGGCCCGCCTGCGCCTCATGCATCGGATCGAACAGCAGCGCAAAAGCCGGGTCATTCTGCTCGTCCACCGGCAGGAAACGATGAGCCTGCTCGGCTTCCCCCTGATGCGCTATATCGATGTGGACGATGCCGAGGAAGTGATCCGCGCCATCCACCTGACGGATGACGATGTTCCGATCGACCTGGTGCTGCACACGCCGGGCGGGCTTGTCCTGGCTAGCCTCCAAATCGCCCGCGCCATCAAGGCCCATAAGGCCAAAGTCACTGTGATTGTCCCGCACTATGCCATGTCGGGCGGCACCCTCATCGCCTTGGCCGCGGATGAAATCATCATGGATAGCCACGCCGTCCTCGGACCGGTCGATCCCCAACTCGGCGAATACCCCGCCGCCTCTCTGGTCAAAGTCGTGCAAGAGAAAAAGATCGACGAAATCGAGGACCGCACCCTGATCCTGGCCGACATCGCCGCCAAGGCCCTCAAACAAATCCGCTCGGAAGTCCTGGAACTACTGGAAGGCAAGATGCCGCAAGAGCAGGCGGAACGCCTCGCCGATCTGCTCACCCAGGGGACCTGGACGCACGACCACCCCATCAGCTTCGAGGAGGCCAAGCGGCTGGGCCTGCCCGTCCGCAGCGACATGCCCCAGGAGTTCTACCAGTTGATGAATCTCTTCCCCCAACCGGTGCAGCGCCAGCCCACCGTGCAATACATTCCGACGCCTTACGGCAATCACAAGTCCTGATCCCACCCATGTTGGTCGGGCGGTTCTGGCCGCACCCACGACCCGCTGCACCCGCCGACGAGAACATCCCTTTCCGGCCACCCAAAACGCCTTCCGGCGAGAACCACGCTTTCCACCTCCTCTGTGCGGGCTGGATTCCTTCCTCGCTCTTGGCGCCCAAGCCTTGATCGGGGAAACCCGCGCCGAGTTAGAGCGGCTGGGCTGTCGGAATCGATGGGGACGGCGAAGAGGGCGGCGCCTCCGCAAGATAGAACGTCAGCACCCGATTGCACAATGTGATGCGGTCGCCGTGACAGAGCGGCGTCGGACGGGTGATCCGCTGATTGTTGAGGTAGGTGCCGTTCTTCGAGGCCACGTCGTACAACTCGCATTGCCAATTATGATGGACGACAATGGCACAATGCCGCCGGGAAATGCATTCCTCCCGGATGACGATGTCGTTATCCGTCATCCGGCCGATGGTGTTGACTCCCACGTGGAGGGGATAAATGTGTTGGGATTCGTCCTGCAAATAGCAGGGGCATTGGCGGGGCAATTGGTCGGCTGGCACTGCGACCGTCACGTCGCCGCGGAGACCGGCTTGCGGCGGCAGAACACGGCTGTCGCCGGCGATCGTCTGGTCCCCACAAGCTCGCTGCAAGGCCTCCCGTGCTCGCCGGAATAGCTCACGCCGTTCCCCGTCCGACAGGATTACACTCGAAAATAGCGGGTCGGACATGTTCGGGAACTCTCCCCGTCGTGTACCAATGCCACCTGAACGTCGCCGAATTGTACGTCGAGAATCGCGCGCGCCCCGGACCTCCGTCTCACGCCTCCGCGCCGCCAATCGTAGCAGCCAGCCCAAGATTAGCCTGAAGGCGCAGCGCAGGCGAATCTTTCTATATCATCTCGGTTAGGTTTTAGGACCGTCAAGAGGGCAAGGCCAAAATTTTCACAATTTCCTGAAAAGGCCTGTCAGGTGTGCCGCTTCCGCGGCGGAACCGACTTTCACTTCACGGCGGACCCTGCCCATTCCTCACCCCGGCGCGGCCGACCCAGCTCCCCCGGAAGGAACCCTGCCCTCCCCCCGGCGCCGCTGCGGGAACGCCCTTCCTTCTCGAAGCGTCGGTTCGCCGCTCGGCCGACGTTCCAGGGGCAAGAGTTAGAGCTGGGCCAGGGAAATGTCGAGGATTTTGTAGCGGATGACGCCGCGGGGGACGGGAATTTCCACCACATCCCCGACCTTATGACCCATCAATCCCTGGGCGATGGGGCTGGTGCTCAAAATGCGGCCCTGATCGGGGTCTTCCTGTCCCGGTCCGACCAGCTCGAAGACTTCCTCTTCCTCGATGTCCAGGTCAAGCACTTTGACGCGGCTGCCGAAGACCACCGTGTCCCGCGGGAGATGGCTCGGATCGATGATCACGGCGCGGGCCAAACGATCGGACAGTTCATTGATACGGGCTTGGAGCAGACCCTGGTCTTCGCGTGCGGCATGATACTCGGCGTTTTCGCTCAGATCGCCCAGCTCGCGGGCTTTGGCGACCCGCTTGGTCACTTCGACCATTTCGACATTCCGCAGACGATCCAGCTCCGCCTTGAGTTTCTCGTAGCCTTCGCGGGTCATCGGGATAGCGTCTTGGCTCATAGTGGGTCCTCTCCTGAGCACGAGACGGACGTTGGTTCGGCTGCCTGACCTTCTGCCGCTGTGGCTCCCAAGACGGGGACAAGGGGGTGAACAAGCACACCGGACTCTTGAGGGACTGCCCCATTGAGCCGACAAAAAACCGATCCCGACGGGAAGGGTCGGGATAGAGTGCCAGGCTTCAACCCCGCAACGGCTCGGAGGAGGCCAGCCGTCCGACAAAATAACGACGGCGGTCAGAAGCCCGGAACAAGCGGGTCCACCGCCGTGGTCGCTACCGTCATATTATACATCGTCCGGGGTGCTGTGAAGGACAATCCGCGGCACGAGGCGTTCCGGGAGGGGCCAGCCGCGGACCGTCCAGCCTTGCTGCCGCAAGCGGTGCGGGCGCTCCAGGAGGGCGACCCGCTCGTAGCACTGCTGCTCCACAGGGAGCAGGTTCTTGCCGCTGACCCCACAATTGCTGCGGCGTAAGGACACCACGCCGTCATCGACAAAGCTGATCACCGCCGGTTCGTCCAGGTCCAGCCAGCGCAAGGCGATCATTTCCGCCGAGGCCGTGGAAAAGCGTTCCTGCAAGGCGAGCAAGTCCCGCTGGCATTCCCGCTGCGCCGCCCGAAACATCCGCGAGGGCAACAAGAGGCGGGGGGGAAAAAGCGTGCGCAACTGCCCCAGAAACCCGCGCTCTTGCGGATCGAAGGGGAGGCCCAGTTTGCGACAAAGCTGCGGAGCCAGGGCCAGGGCGATCCCCTCCGCCGCCGCCTTGTGGCGCTGCTCCCGCGTCATGCCGGCAGTCAGCACGATGCCGTCTTCCGAACTCGGCCGGCGCCGCCGAACGCGAGGGCGATCCCCCGCTTCCGACGGGGGAGGAGACTGGATCGTGATCGGAATCCCCAGATGCTCCTTCGCCAAATACAACGCATCCACCGGCGGAGCCTCGATCCCCGCACGCTCCAGCAGCCCGGCGATGAGCCGGTCGATCGCCTCGAACAATTCCTCCGCGCTAAAGTCCATACCGGGAGTTTACCCCAGGAGGAAAAGCCTTTGCAATCGGCGTTGGGAAAGAAACCGCTCGGAGCCAAGAAACCGCTGGAACCGGGAACCTCACGCCTCCGATAAGGACGCCGCAGGTGTTGGGCTAAAGCAAGGTTTGGGAGGCCGAGCCGTTGGCGAAACACGGCCAGCACAGAGCGGGGGTAAGGGGAACCGGCACCGCCAGAGGAACCAGCAGGCCGGCATCCCCCAGGGAAGGGAGCGGCCGCTGCCGGTTTCACACCGGCTTCCAGCACTTCTCCAACACGCCGTAGGTGGTCGGTTGCAAGCCCAAAGCGGCATACACCGCCTGGGCTGCCCGATTGTCCCGTTCCACGTAGAGGCGCAGACCCACGACGTGGCCCTCCCGGCGGGCGCGCTCCTCCAGATGTTCCACCAGAGCACGGAAGACCCCTCGGCGGCGGTACTGCGGATGGACATAGACACTCTGCAACCACCAGAACCAGCCGTTGCGCCAGTCGCTCCACTCGAAGGTGATGAGCACCTGGCCGACCACCTGCCCTTCGATTTCGGCGACGGTGTAAAAGCCCCGCTGCGGATCGCCCAGTAGCGCTTCCACCCCTGCCTCGACCGTGGCCGGGTCCAGCCGCTTCTGTTCCGTCTCCCAGGCCAAGGCCAGGTTGTAGGCCGCTAGCACCGCCAAATCCCGTCGGTCCGCCGCACGGATGACCATACGCTCCGGATTCATCGTCTTGCCACGGTTCTCAGGCGAGATACTCCGTACCAGGCCGTTCGCCTCACGGATTCCCGGTCACGGCAAACCCGTGTCCCACCCGATAGATTATCTGGGAAAAAAGGAGCACACGCCGTAACCTTTTGCTAGGCTAAGGGAAATTCCATCTGTGGGGAGGGCCGTCCGATGGATTTGCGCAGCTACATCCGCGACGTACCGGATTTTCCCAAACCGGGGATACTGTTCAAGGACATCACCCCGCTGTTGGCCGACCCGTCGGCTTACGCCTACGCGGTGGCCAAGTTGGCCGCCCATTATGCCACCCGGCCCGTGGATGCCATCGCGGCGGCGGAAGCCCGCGGCTTCCTCTTCGCTGCCCCGATGGCCCTGGAGCTGCGCAAGCCCCTCATCCCCCTGCGCAAGCCCGGCAAGCTCCCCTTCCAAACCCACAGCTACAAGTACGATCTGGAGTACGGTTCCGCCGAGCTGCAAGTCCACATCGACGCCATCGCCCCGCACGCCCAGGTGCTGCTCGTGGATGACGTTCTGGCCACCGGCGGCACCATGGCGGCGGCCTGCAAACTCGTCGAACAAGCGGGCGGAAAGGTCGCCGGCTGCGCCTTCCTCCTCGAATTGACCCACCTCCACGGACGCGAACGCCTCGCCGGCTACGACTGCTTCAGCTTGATCCAGTTCTGACGCCGCTGCCGCCACGCGCGAAGGCCTTGGCTTTCTGCTCCGGAAAAATCGCCCTCAGAGGGGGCGACTCAAGAGGACAAGGAGACGAAAACATGAGCAGTTATCCTCCCGACGATTACCAATCTTATTCCGACGGCCCGCCTCCCCTTCCCAATAGCTACCAGCAGAGTTACCTGGCCGCGAAAGCCGCGGTGCGTGTCCCAGCTTTCCTGCTCATCCTCACCGGCATCCTGACTCTTGGAACGGAGATACTCTATCTCATCGCTCTGTCGTCGCTACCTAAAGCATTCGACGATGCCATCGCCGAAGTTCAGCAAGACCCCAACATGACCCAGGATGAGAAGGAAATGTGGATCGAATTCTGGACCGAACTCAAGAACTCCGTCGAGCACCCCCTGAACTATCCTTTCACGGTTGTCATTATCCTTCTCTGCCTGCTGATCCTCATCGGCGGGATTCAGATGTGGAACCTCTCCGGCCTGGCGCTGCCCGTGACGGCTTCGATCCTGGCCATGATTCCCTGCATCAGCGGGTGTTGTTGCTGGATCGGGCTGCCGGCGGGGATTTGGGGCCTCGTGGTCCTGTCTTGTCCGGAGGTGAAAGCCGCGATCGCCGGGCGGCGGTGAGCAAGCCCGCAGGGAACCCGGCCCCTTGGGACCCGGAACGTGAACTCCCCGTGACTTCAGAAGCCATCCTCCGCTTCCGCGAGCGGTTCATTTTCTGGCACGCCGTTCCCTCCGGAGGACGGATAATTCCGACATGGGGCTGATCCGAGGGGGCGGTTTGCTCGCGCGCTGCTCAAACCCGATGCGGCTAGAGGCGTTATACCGTATTATAACAACAACTCCCTGCGGGACAACTTCGGTGATGTTGCCAAAACAGGCCGACTGCACCTGGCAATGGGAGCGGAGGGTGTGCCCGCGCTGGGAAGCAGCTTGGCGAGTAAAATCCCGGCAGGCGACAGGAGACAGGGTTGATTGAGGACACGGCATGATCAACTTCGACAAAAGCGGCGGGATTGTCCCCGCGATTGCTCAGGATGCCGAGACCGGCGAAGTGCTGATGTTGGCCTGGATGAACCGCGAGGCGTGGGAGGAGACGCTGCGGACAGGCCGGGCGGTCTATTACAGCCGCAGCCGGGGCCGCCTGTGGCGTAAAGGGGAGGAAAGCGGCCACGTGCAACACGTGGTGGAAGTGCGCGTGGATTGCGACGCCGACACCGTCCTGCTCAAAGTGCGGCAAGTGGGCGGAGCCGCCTGCCACGAAGGGTACAAAAGCTGCTTTTTCCGCCGCGTGGAGGGGGACCAACTCCAACTCGCCGCCGAGCGCGTCGTGGACCCCGCTACCATCTACCGCAAAAGCTAAGCCGCCTCTTGCAAAAGCTAAGCCGCCGCGCGCGCTCCGTTTTCGCCGGACGCCATCGCTCTCGGCTTTTGCAATCCCTGGACGAGAGGATTCGCCCTCCTCACGGCGTAAAGCCAAAGTACCTGAGGTCGATAAAGAGCGGGGCGCCATAGCCGCGATTGCGCGCCGCCACCTTGGCCCGCTCCTTTTGAATGGCGGACATGAACTGCAAGATGGTGTCCTCCGTCTTGAGCGTGGCGTTATTGCCCAACAGGCCGACGCCGGAGAGATTCTTCGCCCCTTTGACAGCGAACAGATATTTCGGATTGAGGGGGTTGAGGCCAAGTTGCCGGTTGCCAGCCCCGACGAGCACTTCGTGGAAGAAGAAGCGGGCATCTCGCTGGGCAATGGGATCGCCATCGCCATAGAGGAAGAGCATGGGATTGTTGTCGCGCAATTTGGGCGCATAAGCGCTAATCCAGCTTTTGGCCAAGGTTTCGCTGACCACACTGGGGCGAATCGGGCTGAGCCAAACAGCCGCGCTAATATCCTCCCCCGCCGGCACCTTAACCCCTCCAGCAATCCGCTGGGGCACGAACTCATAGCGGGCCGCGGGAAGAATCTCCGCCACACCGGGAGCGATAGCCGGACGATACCATTCCGTCACGATCCAGGCCATGCCCAGAGTCGCCGCCGTGCCTGCACCAATGAGATAGATGGAACTGGTGTTGCAATCCCGCAGGTCGTTTTTCGCATCGAGATGGGCACGGACCGCCGCCAGGTCCAGCAAATAGACCGGCATGTAGCGCAGCGGATCGCGAATGTCCTTGAAGTAGATGTCGTTTTTGAGCGGCTTTTTCCCGAAGCCGGTCACGTACTTGACATTCCACGGCCCGGAGTAAGGATTGGTCCAGAAGGTATCTTTGTCCTTGATTTCATGCCCCCGCTTGCCGTGCCCGCGCCAGTCAAAGCGGAAGACGTTGTACCCCTCCTGGGTAAGCCGCCGAGCCAGTCCTTCCCAGTCCCCCTTGGTCATGTCGGTCTCTGCCCCGCGTTGCCCTGGCGGATAGAGCAGGATGACGACGGGGGCCGACGACGAGTTTTGCGCCGCCTTGTAAAACAGGCCGCGGAGAATGATCCCGTCCGCCGTGGAGAAAGTTTCCTCGACCGGCGGCTCCCCCTTCTGGGCTAGTAGGCGGGCCGAGGGACGAACGGGCAGGATGGCGAGCAGGCCCAGCACAAACAGAGCGATAGCACAGTAGTGTCGGCAGCGCATAACTGTCTCCACCTGGGGTTGCGGACGGCCGATTCGGCGCCTTTTCTTCCATCATACCTTCTTTCCAGGTCCTTGCCACGCGGGAATCCGCCCCGCCGTCACGATTTTCCCCCACGAGGGTTCCGATTTTCCACCCCTTGAGACCCGTGGGGAGAGAGGCGGTCTCCCCTCCCCTCCCAGCAGCAAAGGCCCGAAGTCGGAATCGGCCTTGCCCCTCTCCGTCGGTCTAATCGTACTCTTCAGTCCCCTGCCTGGGCCGCGTGGCGGGAGGACACTTTCAGCCCGTGGGAAGGTGGTCCTTGCCCGGCAGTTGCACCGGCGCCAGCGAGCCTTTGCTGCCGTGGACCAACTGCACCAGGTCCGTAGCACCGACCGGAGCCGGCAAAGCGAACAACTCCCCGTAGTGGAAACCGCAACGGGCGCCATGATAGCCGTTGACCGAGCGGATCATGTGCTCCACCCGCTGGAAGCGGCTAGCGTCAAACTGCGACTCGTAAACCCGGATCGCCGCCAGTTTCTGCTCGATGGTGTCGGTGATGTCGATGACAAACTGGCTATGCCAGTGGCGATTCTCCGCATCGAACGGAAACGGAACGTACACGAGATGGGGAATGCGGTACGGGGCGGTGTGGCCGAAGCGGTCATCCCAGCGGGTGAGTTGGGAGTAGAAGCGGGCCGCCTCGGCGATAAGCTGGCCCTGGTAATGGTCGGGGGAAGCGGCTGGCGTGCGGCCATAAGCCACGAGGATGATGCCGGGGCGGTACCGCCGGAACTCGGTGGCCAGCCGAAAGCGATTCTCCGGGCAATCCATGAGAACACGATTGGGCAGGTCGATGTTTTTGCGCACCTGGACGCCGAGGATGCGGCGGGCTTGTTCCGCTTCCGCCAGCCGCTTCTCCACGCTGCCGCGCGGGGTCGGTTCCCCGTTCGTCAGGTCGAAGATGCCGACCTGGTACCCCAAGAGCACCAGCTTGGCCAGGGTGCCGCCGCAGAGAATCTCCACGTCATCAGGATGGGGTGCCACCGCGATGACATCCAGCCGTTCCGGCTCCGAAGGTAACGAACCTGTCGCACTCACAGCCACACCTCAGGACACTGTTCCGCGAAACCGCCGGGTTATCCTATCAACGCCGCGGGAGGAAGTCAGAGGAGCGGCCGTCTGGGGAAGGGGACAAGGCGGAAGCGGATGGTCTGTCCGCGGACGGCGCTTCGGGGGGGGAGCCAACCGAGGCTTCCGTTTCGGAGCTGGAGCGGGACCTCTTCAGGCGGCGGAGGGCAAACTGGCCGTGGTTGGAGGAACGGTTGTCGAGGGACTGGACGGGAAAAAAGCACGGGCCGGCTGGCCGCTCTTCAGGGCCACAGCGATGTCCCGCAGGCGCCGCAGGTGCGTCTCCTCGATCTCTTCCGGGCGCTGGACCCCCACCGCCTGGCACACCTGCTCCGCCGTCACCCCGTGGGTCTGCTGGAAATAGTCCAGCATGCGCCGCCGGCTTTCCTCCCGCCGGTCCGCACCGCGACGGCTGCGCTGAACCGTGCCGCTGGCGCTGTTGCCGTCGTCATCCTCTTCCCCCGCCACGCCTGCCAGAGCTTGCAGGGCATACCGCCGGGCATACGTCAGGGCCGAACCCATGCCCTGGGGATCATCCTTGACCAGCCGCAACGGCAAGCATGCGCCCAAATACTCCCCGGACTCATGCAACAGCAGCGTGAACAAGGCCGGCCGACCCGACCCCTCGCACGGCAACTGCACCACGCTCAACCCGTGGCGATTGAGCACCGGCAGCACCCAGTCCCGCACCGTTGCCAAATCGGCATACTTCGACTTGAAGTGCGGGTTGACCCGATCCTTCGGCGGGTTTTTCAGCTCCGCTTGGGCCTGGGCCAGCGCCTTGGCGAGATTCGCCAGGGAGGCACTCCGGCAAATCCCGCTGCCCCATTCCCCCGCCGCCTCGCCGCCCAGCGCCGTGGTGAATCGCTCGCTCATCGTTCCCCCTCCTCTCGGACCTGTTCTTCGGGAACCGCACAGGTTGGGCTGGTTTCCCCCTCCGGCAATCCTTCCAGCCGGGACGGGAAAGTCGGCCCTCTTCCGCCTATGCCGTGCCCCGCGCTTTCTGAAACTGTGTCCATTATGGACAAAAGATTCAGAAAGGGGAAGGTCCGTAGGCAGGGGAGGCTGCGCGAGCAATTGGTGAAGCCCGAGGCGGGCCGCTCAGGGGCGCCTGTTCTGCCGTCCTGCCGCTAGCGAACCAGCCGCATGCGGGTCTGCTGGAGCACCTGGCCCTGGTCTCCCAAAAAGAGCAGGTCGCACAGGTAAACCCTCTTTCCCTTATCGGCGGGTAGGGGAATGAGGGCCGCCCACTTCCCCGCGCAAACCAGGCCGGACACGCAGCTATAGCTTTCCCCCGTCTGCTCGTTCCACGTGACGATCTGCAACTGCCGGATGGGCAGATGGGCCGAGCAAGTGCCGTAGTAGCAGACACTGCCGGGAACCGGTGCAGCCGAGCCGGTGGGACACGCCGCTTCGACGGACATGCGATGATTGCCATCCGGCGGCGGCGGAGGGGGTGGGGGAGGCGGCGGAGCCACCACCGGCGCGTCAGCCTGCACCTCCACATTCTCCACCTGGGGCGCATACACCGGCTGGGTGTTGACCTCGTAGCTCGCATTGACGTTGTACACCGCCCCGACAGTCAACCCCGCAAACTGCGCCATCCAGATGCCGTCGCTGCGGAACTGAAAGTTCCCCGCCACCACGACATCGTTGCTGTTGTTCACGTTGGTCATCACCGCATTGCCATTGGCCGCGGGATTGTTCGCGTCGTACGTCCCCCAAATCGTGTAGTTGGGCGGACACTTCCCATTTGTGACTGGAAAACAGATTTCCATCATAAAAAAACCTCCTCTTAATTGTAGTAGAGTCTACGCAACTCTACCTTTTCCCCTTGAGTCGAACACCCATGTGTTCTCCTCACTACATTGTAGAAACCAATTTCCCTTGAGTCGAACACACCTGTGTTCTCCTCACTATATTGTAGAAACCAAGTCGACGCTAAAGTGTCAACTTTTTTTCCATCACAAATCGAACGAGCAGCCTTCGGGAACTTTCGGGCGGGAAGCCCAGCGGCTTTTCCTCCTGCCATCGGGAAACTTCCAGAACAAAACGCTGGAACTCCGCCTGTCAAGTCCTTTTGGGAAGATTTTTTCCGGTAGGAAAATCTCTTGACTTTTTCTCTTTTCCATTATTTCTGTTGATTGTTTACCCTTGTCTCGGCGGCGGTATGGATGCCGATGTTAGCTTCATCTTAAATATGTCAACGACGGGTGTGGAACATAACAAAAATTTGGATTTTTTTTACCAGCGAGGGACACAGGTTCTCTATCACGGAACTATCACTTCCGCAAGTATTCATCGCACAGTCAAGTTGGAGCAATGCGGCTCAGCGTGTCGGACAGCCGTCGGCATCCCCAGCAGCACGGACAGGGGAGGAATTCCAGGTGCCGGGATGCTCTGCCGATCCAGGGGGACGCACCCGATTCAGGACCGTTTTTCCGGCGTGAGGATCAGGTTGCGGATGGCGTAGACTGCCCGGTGGCACCAGAGGCCCAGTCCGCGGCGCGGGTTCCAGTCCGGTGTGGGATAATCGAGTTGGGGGAAACTCTTGCGTAGGGTCTGGGCGGCCACCTCCGCTTGTTTGTCCAAGTCCGCCTCGTTGACCGCGGCGAAGCAAACCATCTGGCCTTGATCCTCCCGCCAGTAGGCTTTCACCGCGTCGGGACTGACCTTGAGCCGGATTTTCCGCCAGGGCGCCGGGCAGACGATGGACGGCATGAACGGATGCCGATGCGCGGAACGCGGAAAGGCCAGCATGGGAAAACTGCCCGGACGCTCCAGAAGGATCAGGTCGCCGAAATAGACATGTTCGGGGTGGAGATACGCCTGGGGATTTTCCGGGGTGTAATGGTGGTCGAGGAAGCTGACATGTTTGACGGCATGGAAGACACAGCCGGGCATGGCCGAGTCGTTCGGGAGATAGCCGAAGAACAGGCCGCCCATTTGCAGGCCATCGCGGCGGGCGGTGACCAGGTTCACCAGGCGGATTTCCGCCTCCAGGGTGTACCGATCCAGGGGCACTTCAGGCAACAGCAGCACCAGGCCATATCCCAGGCTGCTATAGACGCAGGCGCGTTCGCTGGTTTCGTCGGAGGATAGGGCGACATTCCCATGAAGGACCTTCGACCAAGCAGGCAGGCCGGTCGGGCCGATGAGCGTCACGGACTCTCCCTGACGGAGGGAATTCATCAGGGCGGCGAGGCGTTCGTCCGGTGTCGGGGTTTCGGTGCGCGGCAGCACCGCACCGAGGATGGCGGCCACCGCTAAGAGGAGGAGCCCGGTTGTCCCGGCCAACAGGCGGGAGCGCTGGCGGCGGGTCCACAGCCACAGGCGGCGCCACGGCGTATGCAGCGGGGCCGACGGCACTGAGTTCTGCAAGAAGCGTTCCAGGTCCTCGGCCAGAGCTTCCGCGCTCGGATAGCGGTCCTCCTGCCGCTTCTGCAAGCACTTGAGAATGATCGCTTCCAAGGCGGGGGGTAAATCCGGGCGCAACGCCCTGGGACGGAGGGGTATTCCTTCTTCAATCTGCTGGAGGATTTCCACCGCTGTCTTGCCGCGATAGGGAGGCTGGCCCGTAACCAGATGATAAAGCGTCGCGCCTAAGCTGTACACATCGGCGGCTGGCCCGATCGGCCCGTAGCGGCGCGAGCATTGCTCCGGCGGCATGTAGCTCGGCGTGCCCAGCGGACCAGTCATGGTCACCAGGCCGTCATCACGATCGAGCATCTTGGCTAGCCCGAAGTCGGAAATGTGCGGCTGCCCTTGAGCATCGAGGAGGATATTGCTCGGTTTGATGTCCCGATGCAAGACCTGGGCCGTGTGCGCGGCATGGACCGCCTGGGCCACGAGCATGATCAACCGCGCCGCTTCCCGCGGGTCGAGGGGACCCTGGCGCAGGCGGTCCGCCAAAGTTCCACCACTGACATATTCCATGGTGAAGAACGGCTGCTGCCGGAGGAAGTCCGTGGCTAGCACCTTGACGATGTGGGGATGATTCAGCCGCGCCAAAGCCCGCACTTCGGAGATGAACCGCTCCGCGGCGATGGCGTTGCCCGGCGAGCGTAGCATTTTCATTGCCACCAGGCGCTCCGTGGGATACTCGCGGGCGAGGAACACATCCCCCATGCCGCCGCTGCCTAGCCGCTTGATCAGCTCATAACCCGGTGGAGCAGGCGGCAGTTGCCGCAACATTTCGGGCAGTGGCGTATCATACCCTTCGAGATGCTCCGTTAGGGCCACACGCGTCTGCGGCTCGGCACCGTGATAAGTCCGCGTCACCTCCTCGGACTGTGCCAGACCCACCGCCGCTTGCGTCTGCATCCCCGCCGCCGCAGACGAAACGGCGGCCAAACTTTCAAGGTCCGTCGGCCCCGTATTCGCTCGACAGGTCTGACAGACCCCCTCGGCCAAACTCTCCGCCGGCAACGGTCGCGAGCACACCGAACACAGGGAGGACGCCATGGCACTCCAACCCTCGCTCTCACGCACAAGAAAGTTGAGACGGTTGAATGATAAAGGAGGGGAAGATGTCTTGCAAGCACCGTCAACCCATTTGACAGAGATCATAGTGGCAATCCCGTCTGAACGGTGGTATACGGGTCCCCAGTCGCTTCCGCCGTGCGTCTTGCTCGCACCGCCCTCCGGGAAGTTTCTGCAGCACAGGGCACGCCCACTCTTAGCCGGATTCGCTGACGTTTCCCTGGACTTTCCACCGGAGGGTGGAAAGAATCCCCCCTTCCGCCTCCCTCTAGGCTGGCTTGAAAGGAGAAACGACCGTTGACCGCTCAAGAGGACAAAAAATTCCTGAATCCACCCAAAGCCCCCAAAGCCCCGATGGGAAAGATGGGAAAAGGCCAGATGCGGAAAATGCCCGTTGTGAATGGCCGGCGTCCGCAGATCGTTCGGTGTCAGCGATCTTTGACGCAGCGGAAGCCGCAGCGGACGCTAAGGGAGTGTTTTTGACCCCACACGGTCAGCGATCTTTGACGCAGCGGAAGCCGAGGTGGGAGGTGCCGGTGTCGACATCGCCTTTGCCCCGGCCGTAGACCTTGAAGCGGGCGCAGAAGCCGAAGCTACAGAGGAAGGAACCGCCGCGCTGGACGCGCTTGGGGATCAGGGCCTCGTGCGGCCGGGAGGGGTCGTAGCTGATCTCCGGTCCCTGGGGGTTTTTCCGCGGGCTGTGGGCGTAATAGTCGGGCCGGTACCAATCCTGACACCACTCCCAGACGTTGCCGGCCATGCCGTAGAGGCCGTAGGGATTGGGCGGAAAGGCTTTCACCGGGGCGGTGCGGTCGTAGCCGTCTTCGCGGGTGTTGCGATGGGGAAACTCGCCCTGCCAGATGTTGCAGCGCCAGAGGCCGCCGGCGTTGGGTTCGGCGTCGCCCCAGGGATAGGGCTTTTGCACCAGGCCGCCGCGGGCCGCATATTCCCATTCCGCCTCCGTCGGCAGCCGCTTCCCCGCCCAGCGGGCATACGCCTGGGCATCCTCCCAGGAGACGTGCACCACGGGGTGATCCATGCGCTCGGCGATGCTGCTGCCCGGCCCTTCCGGATGCTTCCAGCAGGCGCCCGGCACCCACTTCCACCAACGGGACTCGTCATCCCAGGGCACCGCGTGCGACGGCGGATCGAAGACGACCGAACCGGGGACGAGTTTATCCGGGGGCGGCTCCGACCAGCCGGGCGGCAGATAGGCCATAATCTGCTCCTTGGTCGGCGGGCGCTCCGCCGTCGTCACGTAACCCGTGGCCTCCACAAAGCGGGCAAAGTCCGCATTCGTCACTTCCGTCTCATCCATCCAGAAGCCGCGGACCTCGACTTCGTGAATCGGATGGGCATCGGCAAAGAAGGGATGCGGATCGTCGGTTCCCATCAGGAACGTGCCGCCGGGAATCCAGACCATGCCCGGCGGGGCTGGCCCTCGACCCCACTCCGGCGACCAAAAGCCGATCACCAGCACGCCTCCTAACAGAATCCCACCCAACACCAGCGGGAACCACCGCGGAATCCGCCTGGCTTGACTGATCCCCCGCTCCGCCCGGCTCTCGCGGCCTACTGCACCTTCCCGATCTCCAGGCCCCACACCCCCGCTCCGCGAGTTCCCGCGCTCCCCTCGGCCTGACTTGTCCGGACCGTGTGCCATCGCTTCCACCTCCCACCGCTCAGCCTACCGCATCCTCCTTCCATTACACTAAAAAATCCGCCGGCAAATGGAACTCGCAGCGGCTCACCTCACTGCGACTGCGCCACCCCAGCCCTGCCCTTACTTCTGCCAACACCGCTCGGCCCTCGGACCCTCGGACCTCTCCCTGCCGCGGAGGCTCTGCTGTCGATCGATGACTTAGCCCGTCCGTCCTCCCCCAGAGCCGCACTGCGACATGTGAAGACCGAGCCTTTCGGGGAAACCCTGAAGCTGTCCGTCGATGGGAGCCGATTCCTGATGGCCGATCTATGATCAAGTTGATAGGAATAATGATAAAACTGAGTCGGAGGGGGGAATTGGAATTGGCCGGGAACGCAGGAGCCGTTAGGCTGGGAAAGCCGCCGATGAAGCTGGGCAGGCCGGCAGAGAGGGCGGCAGGGTCCGCAGTACGGTGAGAACAGCAGGCGTGGTGTGCCCAGTTTGGACGAGGAGATCGGCTTGAGCGGGGAAAGCGGCGAGAATCCCGGAGCAGGAGGGTAGCTCAGCGGCGGAGCCAAGGCGATGGGGCGGATCAATCCGAAGGTGTTGCCGGGGTATGGATTGAGCCTGGGGTTCACGGTGGTGTACCTGGCGGTGCTGGTACTATTGCCGCTGGGGGCGTGCGTGGTGACGGCGCTGGGGATGAGCGCGTCGGAGTTTACGGCGGCGGTGTGGAGCAGGCGGGCGCGGGCGGCGTATGCCTTGAGCTTCGGGGCGTCGCTGGTGGCGGCGGCGATCAGCACCGTCATCGGTCTGCTCATCGCCTGGGTGCTGGTGCGCTACGAGTTTCCGGGACGGCGCCTGCTCGATTCCCTCGTCGATTTGCCCTTGGCCTTGCCGACGGCGGTGGCGGGCCTGGTCTTTTCCAACCTCTACAGTGCCGAAGGCTGGCTGGGGCAGTTCCTGGTGCCGTTGGGCATCGAGGCGGCCTACAGCCGGTTAGGGATCGTAGTCGTGCTGGTGTTCATCGGCTTTCCCTTCGTGGTGCGGGCCTTGGAGCCGGTGATTGAGAGCCTGGACGGCGAGGAAGAGGAAGCGGCGACCCTGTTGGGGGCCAGTCGCTGGCAGACCTTCCGCTACGTCCTGTTCCCCGCCCTGGTGCCGAGCCTGATCACCGGCTTTGCCCTGGCATTCGCCCGCAGCTTGGGAGAATACGGTTCCATCGTCTTCGTCTCCGGCAACATGCCGTATAAGACGGAGATCGCGCCGTTTCTGATCGTCAGCCGCCTGGAGGAAGGCGGGGACAGGGTGAAGGAGGCGACGGCGTTGGCCACGGTGCTGCTGGCCGCCTCGCTGCTGTTGCTCGTTGTGATCAATCGCTTGGAAGCCTGGAGCCGCCGAGGATAACGCGGAAACGGCCCAGGGGAACTACCAGAGAAGCCCCAAGAGACGATCGCTTGTTCCTTGTGGTCCATCGCAGAGAAAGAGACACACGGGGAAGCAGGGAGGATGAAACGGGAGTGCACAGGATGACGGCGGGAAACGTCGTAGAAGGCATGGGCATCCCTCCGGCGGGACTGAGCCGCCCCGGATGGGACCGCGCTCCCGGACTGCGCCGCCAGATGCAGGACCCCCTCTGGGTGCGCCTGCTGCTCATTAGCCTGGCGGTGGTGCTCATGGGCGTGCTAGTCGTCATTCCCGTCCTCAACGTCTTTTACGAAGCTCTGCGGGATGGGCTGGCGGCTTACGTGCAGCATATTTTCGGGGAGCCCGACACGCGCCATTCGATCCTCCTGACCCTGACGGTGGCGCCGCTGGCGGTGCTGTGCAACGTGGTCTTTGGCCTGGCGGCGGCCTGGGCGGTGGCCCGCTTTCGCTTTCCGGGCCGGACGTTGCTTGTGACCCTCATCGACGTGCCCCTGTCCGTGTCCCCGGTGGTGGCGGGGTTGTCCTTTGTTTTGCTCTTCGGCCTGCAAGGGTTTTTCGGCCCGTATTTGCGCGCCCAGGGACTGGACCTTCTCTTCACCGTCCCGGCGTTGATCATCGCCACGACCTTCGTGACCCTGCCGTATGTGGCGCGGGAATTGATCCCGGTGATGGAAGCGATCGGTCCCGATGAGGAGCTGGCCGCCCTGAGTCTCGGTGCCAACGGCTGGCAGATTTTCTGGCGCGTCACTTTGCCGAACATCAAATGGGGGCTGCTCTACGGCATCATTTTGTGCAACGCGCGGGCCATGGGCGAGTTCGGCGCCGTCTCGGTCGTGTCGGGACGCATTCCGGGGGAAACGAACACCATGCCGCTGCAAGTGGAATTGCTCTTTCAGGATTTCAACAGTCCGGCGGCGTTCGCCCTGGCCTCCGTGCTCACCCTGCTGGCGGTGATGACGCTCATCCTCAAGGTCTCTCTGGAGGGCCGGCGCCTGCCCCCAGCGCAGCGCGAAGCCCCGGACTTGCCGCGGGAGCCAACCGACCTGGAGGAGCCAACCGACCCCTCGGCTGCCGCCAATGGCCCCCGAGCCGCCCCAAGCGCAGCCTTCCCGGATGCCCCGGACCGTCCTTCCCCCTAGGACAAGAGCAACGGTTGCGGATGCGCAGGTATGTCGATTAGCGTGCAGAATCTGACCAAGCGTTTCGGCACATTCGTCGCCTTGGACAATGTGTCGCTGGTCTGCCCCACCGGACAGTTGGTGGCCCTGCTGGGACCGTCCGGTTCGGGCAAGACGACCCTGCTGCGGATCATCGCCGGGCTAGAAGTGCCGGACAGCGGCGCGGTCTATTATCACGATGACGAGATCACCCGCCGCTCGGCCCGCGACCGCAACGTCGGCTTCGTCTTCCAGCATTACGCTCTGTTCCGGCACATGACGGTCTATGACAACGTGGCGTTTGGCCTGCGGGTGCGCAAGGTGCCGGAGCGGCAGGTGCGCGAGCGGGTCATGGAGCTGCTTCGTCTGGTCCGCCTGGAGGAAAAGGCCCAGCACTATCCCAGCGAGCTGTCCGGTGGGCAAAAACAGCGCATCGCCCTAATCCGGGCTTTGGCCCCCGACCCCAAAGTGCTGCTGCTCGACGAGCCGTTCGGAGCGCTCGATGCCAAGGTCCGTGCTGAGCTGCGTCTGTGGCTGCGCCGCTTCCATGACGAGTTCCACGTCACCAGCATCTTCGTGACCCACGATCAGGAGGAAGCCTTCGAGGTGGCCGACCGCGTGGTCGTCATGAACCACGGGCGCATCGAACAGGAAGGGACGCCGCTGGAAGTCTTCGAGCATCCCGCCACGGCCTTCGTCATGGATTTCCTGGGCAACGTCAACAAGCTCCCTGTGCGGGTCGAAGGCGGCAAAGCCCTCCTGGGGGAAACCGGCACGGTCGAAGTCCCGGCCCGCGTCTTCGGCACGGGGGAAAACGGCCGCATCGACGCCTACATCCGCCCCCACGAACTCGACATCTCCCGCAATCCCGACAGCAGCAACTGCCTCACCGGCAAGATCGTCCACCTCAACCCCGCCGGTTCCATCGTCAAAGTCCGCGTCCTCGCTGAAGACTTCGGCCTGATGCTCAACGTCGATCTGACCCCGGAACGATACCGCGCCCTAGCGTTGAAGCCCGGCGAAACCGTCTTCGTCACCCCCAAGGCCGCCAAAGTCTTCGAGCCGGATTACACCATCTGAGCCTCGATCGGAATCTCTGGGACGCCGGCGGGTCTTCGGAGATGCCGATGGGTTTCCCTCGGAGATGCCGATGGGTTTCTCCTGCCCGAAGACTTCGAGAGGCCGTGGGCGCGCCGCGGGCCGCCGCCTTTCCGCGGGACCCTGCCGTTGCTAAACTTATCACTCTTGCAGGCTCACGGAGTCCTGCTTGCAGACCGGAAAATACCTCCGCGGAAGACAACAGAGGAGATCACAGCTATGGCTGTGCGCATGTCCACACGGCGGCGGATGGACCGGATGCGGGACAACATGGCCTTGTCGCGCATTGCCAACGGCCACCGCAAGCGCAAGGAACGGGCGAATCGGGACCGCCGCATGAAGGCCTTGCTCGCCCGGAGCACCTTTCCGGACTATCATCCGGCGCTCCAGAGCTGGGTGAGCCAGAAGCTCGGCATCCCCTTCCACCGCGTCACGGAGGAGCAGGTCCGCCAGTTGCTAGCGGGCTGCTAACCGTTGCGAAGAGCAGCAGTCCCTGGACGTGGGGGCAGGCCGGGATTTACTCTGGCGGTGGGAAGCCGTCCGTGTCCTGTTCTGCCTCGGCGGGGGCATCGGGCCGACCCCCGTGGATTTCGCAGCGGGCGAAGAGGCGGGGGAAAATGGGAATCCAGCCCCAGAGTTTGTACCAGCCCCACGCCCGGCTCACAGCGGGCCGCCAGCAGAAATGGCACGGCAAGGCGCAGCCGTCCGGCAGGAGAATGGCATGGCGGCGGCGCTCCGCGGCGTGCTCCGCAATCGCCTCCCGGCTGATGCCCCGCCGGTCCAACTCGTGCTCCATGAGGTCCACCGCGGCTGGCTCCATCCCCGCCCGGTACACCGTCACCCGGTCGAGCAGCTCTTCCGTCTCCGCCCGGCGGATGTACTCCGCCACCCGCCGCCAATCGCATTCCCACACCATCTCCGCTCTACCGCCGCTGAGGGATTGAGGAATTCCGGAACTTCGCCCGGCGCATCTGTGTCTTACCTATAGCCGGATTCTCCGCAGGGGGAAGATTGCGAATCGCGGGAACACTCCCGGCCCCGATGTACTAGACTATCCCTGGGTGGTTTCAGGCAGGGGAATTTCCAGCGGTCCGCTGGCGAGCCGCCCGGTGGATTCCAGCATCGAGACCGCTAAATCGAGAGGGCTGACTTATGATCCGCACGCCGACTGTCGCTGGTGGACTGGCTCTCGGCACGCTGCTTGTGGTCTTCCACCTGGTGCCGGCCCAGGAAAAGCCCGGTCCCATCCCCGGCGTCTCACCACAAACCCAGAAGATCAACGAGTTGATCGCCGCCAAGTGGCAGGAAGCGGGTATTGCCAAACCGGCAGAATTGGCGACCGACCTGGAGTTCATGCGCCGGGTCTTCATCGACCTGATCGGCCGCATTCCCACGCCGGAAGAGATCATCGACTTCGAGCGGGATACCAGCCCCAACAAACGGGTCAAGCTCGTGCATCGGCTTCTCTACGACGACAAGTACGTGCCTCGCGGACGCGATGGCAAACCTGTCGCCAGCATCGCCGGCCTGCCCGTACCCATCGACTACAACAACGCCTATGCCGAAAACTTCGCCGAGCTGTGGACCACCTGGCTGCTCACCCGCAGCAACGTCCACCGTATCTACCGCGAACAGCTCCGCTTCTGGCTCACCCAGCAATTCGCCAGCTCCTCACAATACCCCGAAGGCAAACCCTGGGACCGGATCGTGTACGACCTGATCACCGCTAAGGGGAAATCCAACGACAACGGCGCGGTGGTATTCATCGCCCGCCACCTCGGCGATCCCATCGTGGATGAGAACAACCGCCGGACTACGGATTACTCCAAGGAGGGCCGCTTCGATGCCGTGCCGATCACCTCGCGGGTCACTCGGCTGTTCCTGGGCATTCAGAGCCAGTGCATGCAGTGCCATGACCACCCCCATCACAAGGAGTATGTGCAGACGGACTTCTGGGGCGTGAACGCCTTCTTCCGGCAGACCGACCGCAGCGGCACGACCAATCCGATGAACCTGGGCCAGAATACGCCGCCGCCGATCGAGGTGACCGATCACCCCGATTGGAACGTCAACGGCATGGTGTTTTACGAGCGGCGGGATGGTCAGAAGCGGGCAACCTTCCCGACGATGCTGCGCGACCTGGCCCAATTTGCCAACGAGGAACCGCCGACCAAGCGGCTGGCGCCCACCGCCGAGCTGCCCCCGACTCTCCGCGGCAAGACCCGCCGGGAAATCCTCGCCCAGTGGGTCATCGAGCATGACAACTTCGCCCGCGCCTTCGTCAACCGCATGTGGGGCCATCTCTTCGGCCGCGGCCTGACCCAAGACCCCGCCGTCGACAACTTCCACAGCGGCAACGAAATCGTCCATCCCGAACTGCTCGACTACCTCGCCGCCGAATTCAAGCGCTACGGCTACGACCCCAAGAAACTGCTGGAGTGGATCTGCACCAGCCATGTGTATAACCTCAGCCACGTCGCCAACAAAGCCTACATCGACCCGAAGTATGATCCCTACTTCGCCCGCATGCCGCTCAAGGCCATGTCCCCGGAGGTGCTCTTCGAGTCCCTGGCCATTGCCACCCGTGCCGAAGCCCGTCGCGGCGAACAATTCCGCATCCTCAAAGACCGCTGGCTCCAACGCCTCACCGTCAACTTCGGCGATGATGAAGGCAACGAGGTGAACTTCAACGGCACCGTCATCCAGGCTCTGCTCATGATGAACGGCCAGGAACTCAACGCGGAGATCGGCACCTCCCGCGGCGGACCAGGCACCGGAGTCGTGGCCGACGTCGTTCGCCGCCATACCGCCAAAGGCGTCGCTTCCCCCCGCGCCATCTACGATGAGCTGTTCCTCATGACCGTCAATCGCCATCCCACGGCCCAGGAAATCGCTCGCCTCGAGGAAGTCCGCAATGGCCGAGCGGTCATCGACCTGTCCAACCCCTTAGCCCCGTCCAGCTCCGCCTCCGCTCGACCCAAAGGCGGCACCAAGACCGGCAAGGGGAACCTCGCCCTCGTCCCCGGCGCCATGCCTAACGATGTCGCCTTCTACCAGGACGTCTTCTGGGCCTTGCTCAACAGCAATGAGTTCATGCTCAATCACTGAACCGGGAACCGAAGGCAAAACGGGGCAAGTGCCCACCGGTTTCCGCAGCTCCATCGAGAACTGATCAACCCCCTAGATTCGCAAGCACATCTCACCGAAGGGGCGGCCTCCGCTGCGAGGCCGTCGTCTTTTTTTGGCCCGCCGACTCCGAAGGAAGGCGAGCGCAAGTCCATTGGGAGACGCCCCGCTGGCTCCGTCAGGTGCCCCGCTGCTCCGCTTGCACCCGAAGTGTTGCTTCGCCGTTTCCTACTGATGGTGCCATGTCAGCGTGGTGCGGGGGAAACCGCCGCTGCCGCCACGTAGGGGTAGGACAAGCCGCGGCGATTCTGCGCCGTGCCATAGACTTGCACGACGGTGTTGACGTAACGCTCCAGGTCCCCCGCCGCTCCGGGCACGACATAGACGAGGGGCACGCCGGGATGGGCTTCCAGGGCGTAGGTTTTTCGACCATCGAGGGCAATGGCGCAGCGCACGAGCCGGCCAGGACCGTACCAGCGGGCAGAGGCCGACTGCGCGGGCAGGTGGGTGCTCGAAGGCATTGAAGCGGAGGCCGGCAGCGTCTCCGGCGGCAGGAGCCGAGTTGGTGCGGAAGAGCCGCTCGCAGACGCCGGGAGCGACCCCGATGGCCCAGGCGAGACCCCCTGCCCTTGCCGACGCTTCTCCCGCAACGCGTGAATCCGCGTGTAGCATAGATTGGCCAGATCGTGCTGCTTCCCTTGTTCGTTCAGGATGCGGGCCAACTCGAAAAAGAGCCGCTCGGCTTCCTCGAAGCGCCCGGCCTGCTCCGCCGCTTCCGCCTGCTGCCAGAGAGGATGCTGCACCAAGGGGCTGGACGTTGGCGCCGGACGGCTAACGCCGCTGCTGCCCCCCGCTATGGCAGAACCGAGAGTCGCGGAGGACTCGGAAGACCCCGGTGCCGCCCCTGGGGCCGGTTCCCGCACCTGGTAATGCCACGCCCCGCCCCGCTGCGCCTGCACCGCCTGCTTGGGAAGGTAGCGAAAATCTCCCGGCGGAGCCGCCACCGGATACCACGTCTTCCCTTCCCGCTGCACCGGCGGACCAATGACCAGCAGAATCGTCCCCCCCGGCACACGCGTCCGCTGGACTGGCAAGGGTTCCGCCAGGCCAATTTTGCCCGGACGCAACGGCGCCCCCGCTTCATCCACCACCACATTCTGCGGAATCGGACGGGACTTATCGAAATTGATGAACTGCATCGGCACCCAACTGATGCACCGCAAAGTTTGCGGCGGGTCCTGCACCGCCAGCCAGCCGTTCCCTTCCTCATGATCCACCCACACGAGCATCCCCGCTTGCAAGGTGCCCGTGTCCGGGAATTGATCGCTCGGCCCAGCCCGCAGCGTGACTTGCGGCGCCGTCACCACCGCCAAATACGGCGGCTTCGGCAGGCTCCCGCTCCCCAAACTGTTGCTCGGAGAACCGACTGGACTATCGCCGGCGGACCCCGAAGGCGAAGCGCCCGCAGAGGTCGAACTCCCCGACTGCGCTTCGGCAATTCCCCCCAGTCCCCACCCGGCGATCAGCACCAGCACTTGGCCGAAACGCAGCCCCAACCGCGCCCCAAAGCCGGCCCCTCTCCGCGCTCCGTTCCGCCCTCTTCGCCCATCCGCGCCGCGCATGATGACAACCCTTCGGCAAAGTTTCCGCTTCTCCTCTGTCCCCAGAACGTCCCACCCCTTCTCTGGAACCGGCTCGTCCCAGCTTCGGGAGCAATTCCCCTCCCATAGCACCTCCGCCTTCCCCGTCAAGCCGAAGCCCCCCGCCCCTCTTCAGCCCCCCAGAAAATCTGGCTGCACCCCGAGCGGCGGGTGCAACCAAATTCTCTGGGAGTTCTCTGCCGGGCAGCTCTGCTAGTCTGGGGAAACACCTCGCGGGTTCAGCCCCCACCCCCAGAAAATCTAGTTACACCCCGAGCGGCCAAGGTGGTGGAGTGCTCTTGACAAGCGGGAGGCCGGGAGCTATACGCCGGGGTCGGTCGAAGACCGAGTGAGGGGGATAAGGGGTATGAAAGCACGACTCGGGTTCGCGTGGGTACTGATCGCCAGCCTCCTGGCGGGGGTCAGCGGCTGTGCACACATGAACCAAGCGCAGACCGGGGCGGCCATCGGCGGGGCGCTGGGAACCGCCGCGGGATTGGGCGTAGGAGCAGCCACGGGCAACCCGCGTACCGGCGCGCTCATCGGCGGGCTAGCCGGAGCGGGGATCGGCGGCCTCATCGGCAACGAGGCAGACAAAGAAGAACGACGGGAACAACTCGCCCTGCAACAGGCCGCAGCCACGGCGGCAAGCGCACCCCAGAAGCTGGGCCTAACGGATGTCGTCCACTTGACACAACAGGGACATGATGAACAGGTTATCATCAATCAGATCCGAGCGACGGGGAGCACCTTCCAATTGACCACGTCCGATTTGGACTGGCTCAAGGCCAACGGGGTGTCACCGCGGGTGATTGCGGAGATGCAGTCGCGTCCGCCGGTGCTGCCGTCGTCGGGGCTGCGTTCGTCGAGCAGTACGACGATCATTTACGAGTCGCCGTGGTCGCCGTGGTGGATGCCGCCGCCGGTGGTGGCCGCTCCGGTCATCGTCCGCCCGGTGTATGTCCCGCCACCTCGGCCGCCGATCGTCTTTGTCGGGGGTTTCTACCGCTGCCGTTGACCACCCCGACTGCTCCCCATCCTTCCCCGCCCGCCTCGACTCGCTCCGGGCTGACCTGCCGCAGGCTCCACGTTGCCCAGGTTCCTTTTCTCGACGTTTCCCCAGGGCGGCATTTTTGCCATTTTCCCGCTTGCTCTTGCGGCGGGGGGTGCTAGATCATCCCTAGTCCGCCTGCCTCGGAGACCGAGTTTCCCGCCCGCCGGCCGATTGCGGCCTGTTCGCTTACGGACCGAGTTGGTCCGTCCCTTACTCCCAACGTCACGGGACAAGCGGTTTTCCCACCGGGCCTGAGCTGCGGTCGCTGACGGGGAAAACGTGTTTTCCGAGAGGCGTCGTTCCCACGAGAATTGGTTCAGGAGTGTCAGGGAGAAGCTGCCGTATGAACGCACGAGGGGTGTTGCGCACACGGGGGTGGTTGGCTGCGGGTTTGATCCTGGGCGCGGGGCTGGTCCGTGCTGCCGACTGGCCGGAGTTCCGCGGTCCGAAGCGGGACGGCTCCTGCACCGAGACGGGCTTGCTTCGGAGCTGGCCGGCATCGGGTCCGCCGCTTTTGTGGAAGGTGAGCAACCGCGGGGCGGGTTGGGGAGCACCGTCGATCGCGGAGGGGAAGATTTTCGGCATCGGCCTACGTGACGGCAAGGACGGCATCTGGGCCTTGAACGAAGCCGACGGTAAGGAACTCTGGTTCACGCCGTTTGCGGACCCGCCCTCGACCGGTCAGGCTTACAAGAACCAGACGAACGGGCCGGCGAGTACGCCGACGGTGGCCAGGGGGAAGGCCTATGTCGTCAGCGGCGATGGCACCCTGGCCTGCGTCCAGACGAGCGATGGCAAGCTGCTGTGGACGAAGAGCTACGTCAAGGACTACGGCGGGCGGGTGCCGACGTGGGCGTACACCGAATCGGTGCTGGTGGACGGGAACAAGGTCATCGGCACGCCGGGAGGAGCAAAGGCCACGATGGTGGCTTGGGACGCGGACACGGGGAAGGAAATCTGGCGCTGTGCGGCGGGGAACGTCGGCGGCGGACAGGGGTATTCCTCCCCGGTCAAGGCGGTGATCGCCAACGTGCCGATGTACGTGGTGCTGACGGGCAGCAGCGGCGGGCTGATCGGCGTCCACGCCGAGACAGGCAAGCTGCTCTGGCAATATCGGGGTCAAGCGGCGACCGGCGGCGTGGCCCAGATTCCTATGCCCGTCATCTCCGGCGATAAAGTCTGGGTGTCGTGCAGCTACAGCGGCGGGGCGGCCCTGCTCCAACTCGTGCCCAAAGCCGACGGCACCTTCGAGGTCAAAGAACTCAAAAGCTACAAAGTCTCCGAGCTGAACAATCACCACGGCGGCATGGTCCTGGTCGATGGCTACCTCTACTTTGGCCACGGCCAGAACCAGGGGCATCCGGTGTGCGTGGAGTTCGCCACGGGGGAGATCAGGTGGGGGCCGGAGCGCAACGCCAAGGCGGTCGGCGGCGGACAAGGTTCGGCGGCGGTCCTCTACGCCGATGGCCGACTCTACTTCCGCTACCAGAACGGCGTGATGGTCCTGATCGAACCTTCGCCCCAGGAGCTGAAAGTCGTCTCGACCTTCCGCCTGCCCCCGCCGGATAACAAGCGCTATTCCCAGAGCTGGCCGCACCCCGTCATTGCCAACGGCCGACTCTATATCCGGGATCAGAACATGCTATATTGCTATAACGTCAAGCCGTGAGGCGGGGGGGAAGCGCCACGCTGCCGGAAGCTGCCGCGGGGACGGTCCCAGCCTGCGCGGTCGAACGGTTCACCAGAATCGAAGATTCTCCGAGTAGGAGGGCTGCATCATGAACCGGAAGCGGTGGCTCGCAAGCGGGGGTGTTGTGGTGCTGCTGTCTGGGCTGGTGGGGGCGGCGGATTGGCCGCAATGGCGCGGTCCGGAGCGGGACGGCGTCTCCCGTGAAACCGGCTTACTCAAAAGCTGGCCCAAGGGCGGCCCGCCGCTTTTGTGGACGGTCAAAGGCTGCGGCAACGGCTTCTCCTCGGTCGCCGTCAGCGGGGGCGTGATCTACGGCACGGGCCTCCTTCAGGGGCGCAATCACCTCTGGGCGCGGCAGGAAAAGACCGGCGAATTGCTCTGGTCCACCCCCTACTCCGAGCAGCGCGGCGAACCGAATAGCACCCCCGTCGTCCACCAGGGTAAAGTCTATGCCCTCACCCGCGACGGCGACCTGGCCTGTGTCGATGCCCGCACGGGCCGCGTCCTCTGGCGGAAGAACTACGGCAAGGATTTCGGCGGGCGGATGATGTCCGGGTGGGGCTATAGCGAATCGCCGCTGGTGGACGGGGACAAGCTCATCTGCACGCCGGGAGGGGACGAGGCGGCCCTGGTCGCTTTGAACAAGGACACCGGGGCGGTCATCTGGAAGTGCGCCATCCCCCGCTGCGGCGGCGCCGGTTATGCCTCGCCGATCAAAGTCACGGTGGACGGCGTGAGCCTGTACGTCACCCATCTGGGACCCAGCGGCGGCGTCGTGGGCGTCGATGCCCAGAGCGGCAAGCTCCTCTGGCAGTACACCCGCGTCAGCAACGGCACGGCCAACATCCCCACGGTCGTCGCCCGCAGCCCCTACCTGTTCTGCTCCACCGGCTACGACAGCGGCGCCGCCCTGCTCCGCCTGCGCGTCACGGGACCGGGGCAAGTCCAAGTCGAGGAAGTCAAACGCCATCCGGGCCGGGAGTTGCAGAACCACCACGGCGGCATGGTCCTGGTCGGGGATTATCTCTATCTCGGCCACGGCCACAACAACGGCTTGCCGGCCTGCGTCGACTTCCGCACGGGCGAGATCGTCTGGAAGGAAAGCCGCAATCCGGCGGGCGGGGGCGGCTCGGCAGCGGTCATCGCCGCGGAGGGGATGCTCTACTTCCGCTACCAGAACGGCGTGGTGGCCCTGCTCCAGGCGACGCCGGACGGCCTCACCCTGGCCGGCGCCTTCCAGGAAACCAACCGCAGCGGTCGCGAATGCTGGGCACACCCCGTCATCGCCAACGGTCGGCTCTACCTCCGCGACCAGGACAAACTCGCCTGCTACGACCTCCGCGCCCGGAAGTAACCCCCCCCTCTGCCAACCCCCTGGCCGCCTTTCCTCCGCCCAACGCCCTCGGCCACTTTCCTCCCCCTCTGCCCCCGACGCTTCCCTTCGCCCCGCGCGTCGCGGATTCCCACCATGCCGCTTTCGCGTTTTCGCTTGGGATGAGGGATGGCGGAGGGTTACACTGAAGGGGTCAATTCCATCGCACACTCAAGTCTTGGGGGAGGTCAGTCATGCAGCGGCGACTTCCTCTGGCGGGGGCGTGGTTCGGTCTGGTCGGGGCTTTCCTGCTGAACGTGGGATCAAATTGGGGGCAACCCGACGAGCCAGGGGGTAAGGCCAAACTCCGTCGGTTGCCGGAGGAGGTAGTCCAGCGCTGGCGTGCGGCGGGTGCCGAGGTAGGCTGGCTCCACATCGGGCAAGATGAATTCATTGAGTTATATGGATTCATTTCGTTTGGGGGGGAAAGTGTAGCCAAGGCGGGGGACCTGCCCGGTTTTCGGTATCGAATGTGGCCAGGGGAGGGTGTGATCGAAAAGCTCCCCGATCCCGGCGTACCCTTTGGTTTGGACCTGAGCGACACCACAATCACGGACGCGGGTTTGAAGGAGGTGGCTACACTGAGCAACCTGCACATGCTGAACCTGAGCGACACCGAGATCACCGACGCGGGACTCCCACATTTAGCCCAACTCAAAAACCTGCAAGCGCTGGGCCTGATCGGAACCAAAATCACGGACGCTGGACTCAAAGAACTGACCCAACTCCAAAACCTGCAATGGCTGAGCCTGAGCTTGACCCAGATCACTAACGCCGGACTCAAAGAACTAGTACACCTCCAAAACCTGCAAACGCTGAGCCTGAGCTCGACCCCAATCACCGACGCCGGACTCCAACACCTGGCCAACCTCCAAAACCTGCAAACGCTGGACCTGGGCGGAACCAAAATCACCGACGCCGCACTCTCCCACGTGGCTAAACTCCAAAACCTGCGCACGCTGTACCTGTTCGACACCAAGATCACCGACACCGGACTCAAACACCTGATCCCACTCCAAAACCTGCAAGCGCTGTACCTGAACCGCACCCAAATTACCGATGCCGGACTCCAACACCTAGCCCAACTCCATAACCTGCAAGCGCTGAGCCTAGGCGACACCCCGATCACCGACGCCGGACTCAAACACCTAGCCCAACTTCAAAACCTGCAACGGCTGAACCTGTGGGACACCCCGATCACCGACGCCGGACTCAAACACCTGGCTAAACTCCAAAACCTGCAAACGCTGTACCTGAGCGGCACCAAGATCACCGAGGCGGGACTGAAGGAACTCGCTGGCATGAACCTGTGGCAATTGAGCATCCCGAACCAGGCACAGACAGACCTCGGATTGAAACACTACCTGGCAGCCATCCGACCACCCACCTATCTTGATCTTTCCCGTTGGACGATCACTGACACCGCACTCAAGGAACTAGCCCAACTCCATAATCTGCAAGAGCTGAACCTAGGCTACACCCCGATTACCGACGCGGGACTGCCACACCTGGCTAAACTCCATAATCTGCAAGAGCTGAACCTAGGCTACACCCCGATTACCGACGCGGGACTGCCACACCTGGCTAAACTCCAAAACCTGCAAACGCTGGACCTGAGCGGCACCCCGATCACCGACGCGGGAGTGAAGGAACTCGCTAGCATGAACCTGCGGCAATTGAGCATCCCGAACCAGGCACGGACAGACCTCGGATTGAAACACTACCTGGCAGCCATCCGACCACCCACCCATCTTGATCTTTCCGGTTGGACGATCACTGACGCCGCACTCAAGGAACTAGCACAACTCCAAAACCTGCAAGAGCTGAACCTGAGCGGCACCAAGATCACCGACGCTGCACTCCCCCACCTGAAACAACTCCAAAACCTGCAAGAGCTGAACTTGAGCCGCACCCAAATCACCGATGCCGGACTCAAACACCTGACCCAACTTCAAAACCTGCAACGGCTGAACCTGTACGACACCCGTGTCACGGATGCAGGGGTTCGGGAACTGCGAAAAGCCTTGCCGGGCTGTAGGATCATACACTGATCACTTTCTCGATGATAAGCCGGTGATCGATGAAAGCTTTCTCGGTGATAAGCTGAGGAGCCGAGTAGCATGGCCCCCCCAACCCGACGCGGGGCGTTCCCCAACAGCCGTTCTGGCGATTCCGACGGAGGTACGACCCGGCCGGGAAGCAGCAGCGGCGGGGAGGAAGGGGAAAATTGTCCGCAGGCGGCCGACAGTCACCTCCTCGCTGGCGGACGGCTCGAGGAAGTGGCAGCATCCTGTCATTCCCCAAGCCGTTGGCTTTCTGGGTTTCACCCCTCCGCTGGCTTGGCGTCATTTCCGCAGCGGATGATCGAGCCGATTCAGGAAGCAGGGGGGGCGGGACTGCTGAAGGGGGTGGTAGGCTCGGCGTGGAAGTGCAGGCGGGCGGAGCGGAGGTCGGCGCGGCGGGGAAAGCGGCGGGCCAATTCGACGCTGTGGGTCACCACAATCAGGATGTTCCGCTCCTGGCGGTGCAGTTCTTCGAGCAAGTCGGCGACGACGGCGGCACTGTCGGCGTCGAGGTTGCCCGTCGGTTCATCGGCGAGGACGAGGAGCGGCTGCAAGATGAGGGCACGGGCCAGGGCGACGCGTTGGCGTTCGCCGCCGGAAAGCTCCGCGGGCCGGTGGTCCAGCCGATGCCCTAGCCCGACGCGTTCCAGGAGCTGCCGCGCCCGCCGTTCCACTTCCGCGGCGGGCCGCCCGCTGACCAGAGTGGGGATGAGCACATTTTCCAGCACGTTGCACTGGGGCAGCAAGTGATGGTCCTGGAAGACGAAGCCGATGCGGCGATTGCGGAAGGCGGCTAGTTCCCGTTCCCGCAGGCGGAAAGGATCGACCCCTTCGAGGGTGACGCGGCCCGCGCTGGGCGTGTCCAGGGTGCCGAGGATGTGCAGGAGCGTGCTTTTGCCCGAACCGGACGGCCCCATGATGGCCAGAGATTCCCCCGGCAGCAAGGTGAAGGAAATCTCGCGCAGCACCGTGAGGGGACCGCTGCGGGTGGGATACTCTTTGCTCAGGTTTTCGACGATCAAAGCCATTGCGCGATCCTCGGCGATTTCCGGTCAGGGGTACCTCGTGGTTGGGTGACAGCGGCGTGTCCAGAACGGCGGGGCGGCGGGACGGGTCCGGGGACCTAGCCGCTGGGGTCGGGAGGGATGTGCTGGGTCAGGGCGGGGTCCTGCTGGGCGGCGAGGGCGAGTACGCCAAGGCCGTAGAAGGTGTACTCGACATCGGGCTGTTCATCCCAGAGTCCGCCGCGGAAACCGCCGTGGGGGTCAGCACAGGCCAGGGCGAAGTCGCGGAGTTGTTTCCAGGGGAGGCGGTCGGCCGCTCCGAGGCTGACGAGGGTCCAGGCGCCGGTGAAGGTGGAGAGGAGGTCCGCCAGGGGGATGCGGGGATTGGCGCGCAGGCCGCCGTCGAGGGGGGCGAGCATGGCCGTGAGGAAGTCGGCGGCGGCAGCGGCGAGGGGGGCATCGAGGCCGCCGAGCAGTTGGAGCACGCCCAGGGCGGCTGCGGTGGGATTGGTGCTGCTGCGGCGCTGGGCCGAAACTTCGACGAAGCCGCCGTCTTCTCGCCGCTGGGAGAGGATGAACTCCTGCAAGCGCGTCTTTTCCGGCAGGTCCAGGCCGAGCAATTCCGCCGCCAGGCAGACGAGGAAGCTGATGTAGGTGCTGCCGCGGGGAGCGGCAGGGGTCTTGCCGTAGCCGCCGTCCGCGCTGCGGAAGCGCTCGAAGAGGTCGGCCAGGCGTTGGCGCCAGTCCGGCGGGGCGTCGGACCATAGATCGCAGCCGCACAACTGCACCAGGGCGGCACTGAGCAGCCAGGCGAAGAAATCGACCACCTGCGTGCTGCCGGCGAGGCGCTGGCGTAAGTAGGCGGCGGCGCGCTGGCCCGCCTCCAGCTCCAGACTTTGCAGCACGGCCAGGGCGCGCAAGGCGAAACTGGTGTAATACAAGTCCGAGCCGGGGGCGCGGCCGCGGAAGCCGCCATCGGCTTGTTGCTGGGCCAAAAGGAAGCGGCGGTGCGGCTCCAGGACCGCTGTCGGCCAGCGTTCCAGCCCGGCGAGCAGGACCAGATTCATCCGGGTCAGGTAAGGCAGCGGCTCGTTCACGGCACCTCTGGCACGGGGGGGATGTGGGACAAGTCCGGCGTCTCTTCGCCTTGCAAGCGCTGGCGGACCTCCGGGGGAATCTCGACCGCTTCCAGGCGGTCCGGCCCCATCGCCCGGCAAAAGACGGCGGTGATCCGTCCCACGGCGATCGTCTGCCCCTGCTCGTTGGTGAAGTCGAAGCGGTAACGCACCGACTTCTGCCCGACGTTCTCCACCGTCACGGTGATGGTCAAGAGGTCCTCGAAGCGGGCCGGCTGGAAATACTCGCAGGCGGCCTGGACACGGGGGAAGCCCCAGCGCCCGCCGGCATCCCGCCAGCTCACCGTCAGCCCCAGGGAGCGGAGGAACTCCGTCTCGGCGGATTCCATGAAGCGAAAGAAGTTCGCAAAGTGCATGATGCCGGCCAGGTCGGTATCGCCGAATTCGACCCGCCGTTGGGTGGTGTAGGTGCGGCTCATGATGGCAATGTAGCAACCCGGCGGCAACGTTCCAGCAACTGGAGGGTGTCCTGGGCCATGCGTTGCGCGGTGAAGGCGTCCTGCACGGCGGCGGCGGCGGCTTGACCCAGGCGCTGCCGACGGTCGGGGTCAAGGATCAGCTCGGCCAGGGCGTCGGCCAAGGCCTCCGGTTGGCCCGGCGGGACCAGGACCCCGCCCCCGCTCCGCTCCAGCAACTCTGGGAAGGCCCCATGCGCCGGCTGCACCGCTGGCACCCCGTTGGCCCAGGCCTCCAGCAGATACAGCCCCTTCGGCTCCCGATAGACAGTGGGCACGCAGAACAGGTCCAGCGATTGCAAAAAGCGCAGCTTGTCCGCATGGGTCGGGCATTCCACGTGCTCGACTTCCCCCGCCAAACCGGCTTGTTCCAAGCGGGCCATCTGCTCTTGGAAGTAGTCCCGGTCCCCGGCTCCGAGATAGCCGCCGACTTTCAAGCGCAGCGCCGGCAGGTTCCGCCCCTTGCGCCGCAACAGGCAGTAGGCTTCGACGAGGTGATGCCAGCCTTTCTCCGGGCAGATGCGGGCGAAGTAGCCGATGGTCAACGGGGGTTCCCGCCGGGCGGGCCGTGCTCCGCTGCATCCGGCCACCTGAATGCCGGGATAGATCACCGCGATCTTGGCACGGGGCAGGCCGAGATACTCCGCCATATAGTCCGCGTAATAGCGGCTGGTAGCGATGAACGCCGCCGCCTCGGCGCAGTTGGATCGGATGAGCGGCAAGCACTCCTGACGGTGCTCCGGCAGCAGGGCGTCCAGGAAAATGTCATCCCCCTGGAGGGTGACCACCACGGGTGCGCCGGTGCGCCGCTGGATTTCCGGGATGATGCCGGAGAGCAAGGCGTTGGTCAACACCACGACATCGGGCTGCCATTCCTCGGCCAGCCACTGGGCTAACTCGGCGATCTCCTTGGCCTGGTTCCCGTCCATCCCGCGGAGCATGGACACGGTCAACTCGCCGAGTTCGCGGTACGGGGTGCGGGCGGCGAAGCGGGAGGCCAAGCGGAGCAGCCAGCGACGGTTGAAGAGGTGGTCCAGCCAGCGGGGCGTGTGCCGGAAGAAAGCGAACTTCTGCTCCAGATAAACGTTGATGCCGCCGAGAAAGACCCGCGGCAGGCTCACGTCCGCCTCGTCGGTGCGGATCGGCGTGTAGGTCGGAATCAGGACGGCCTCCTGCCCCGCTTGCCGCAGGGCAGCGACCAGCGTGTTATCCTTGAGGCAACTGCCGCAGAACATGCCCGCCGCACCGGCCGTGATGTAGGCAATCCGCATGGCACTTCCTCCGGCCTCATCCCTTATCCTAGTAGCCGCGGCGGAAGCCTGCCCTTTCATCGGCGGCTGGTGCACCGCTGCCGCACCGGTCCATCCCGGTCCCTGGAACCGCTCCCACGGAGCTGCCTTCTTCGGGGTCGCCTGCCGTCTGGCTTTCTCTCTCTTCACTCCGGCACGAAGGGGACGAGGCGGTAGGTCAGGGCGATTTTGTCCGGCTCGGTGGGTTGATCGGCCAGGACGATCCAGAGGGTGTGATTGGGGCCGAGGCGGACGGGGCGGTCGCGATCCAGCTCGATGATGACGCCAAAGCCGCCGCGGTCGATGCGGACCTTTCGGGCCAGCAGGGACC
>Ga0101943_1000186_pt1 | contig 146926 bp, 112 predicted proteins | sample DewCreD2012metaG_5_FD_75244 | JGI IMG/M metagenome (GOLD analysis project Ga0101943, IMG submission 75244) | Hot spring sediment bacterial and archeal communities from British Columbia, Canada, to study Microbial Dark Matter (Phase II) - Dewar... ... | reverse complement strand
GGTACGGCAATCCATCCAGCACGTGCCGGCACGGCTGGAGCAGCGCGTTGCCACTGTGCCAGTCGTCCACGACAGTACCCATAGCGATCATCCCCGCTGATACGCACGTGGTTGACACCAGGTATGGGTAATGCATAGGCTGAGGTCGGGGGTGACCGGTGTAGGGCGAAGCAAAAGGGGCTAGGTGCGCAGGTGATGAGCGCGCCAGAGGCGCGCGCTCCCAGCGCTGCCGGGTTGAGTAAGCCGGAGGCGCGCGCTCGCAGGGTGCTCACCCACCCCCACCCGCCCCTGCTGGGGGCGGGAACCGGCGGTGCCAGATAGTGACCGCGGTCGCCGGATGGCGCAGTAATGAGCGCGCCGGAGGCGCACGCTCCCAGCGCTGCCGGGTGAGTAAGCCGGAGGCGCGCGCTCCCAGGGGTTCTCTCCTGCGCTGAAGCACCCTCGCTATAAACGGCAGGGCTGGCAGAGGCGGGCCTGGTTCAGGCGCCTGGGCCTGCCAGCGTGACCGTTATGCCGTCGCCCCAACCATATGTGGCAATTGCGTGGCGGTTGCAACTGACGACTCGCCGCGCTGAAGCACTCTCGCTATGATCGGCAGGGCTGGCAGAGACGGGCCTGGTTCAGGCGACCGCGCCTGCCAGTGCGACCGTTATGCCGTCTTCCCGACCATATGTGGCAATTGCGTGGCGGTTGCAACTGACGATTCGCCGCGCTGAATCACTCTCGCTATAACCGGCAGGGCTGGCAGAGGCGGGCCTGGTTCAGGCGACCGCCCCTGCCAGTGCGACCGTTGTGCCGTCGCCCCAACCATATGCGGTAATTGCGTGGTGGTCGCACCTGACGACTCACTGCGCTGAATCACTCTCGCTATGACCGGCAGGGCTGGCAGAGACGGGCCTTGGTTAGACGACCTCGACTTCGAGGGCGACCGCTTCACCACCTCCCAGACACAGTGCGGCAATCCCGCGCTGGCCGCCGCGCTGGCGTAACGCTGAGATGAGTGTCACCAGGACACGTGCTCCGCTGGCTCCTATCGGATGGCCGAGAGCAATCGCGCCACCGTGGACATTGACCCGGTCTGCATCGAGGGCCAGGGCACGCAGGTTCGCAATGACCTGGGCGGCAAAGGCTTCGTTGATCTCGAACAGGTCGTAGTCGTCGAGGGTACGGCCTGCCCGCTTCATCAGCCGTTCGATGGCAAACGCCGGTGCGGTGAAGAGTTCAAGCGGCTTGACGGCGGCCTGGGCGGCTGTGCCGATGCGGGCTAAGGGTTGCACCCCCAATTGGGCTGCCCGGCTGGCTCGCATTAGTACGACTGCTGCCGCGCCGTCGGTAATGCCGGGGGCATTGCCGGCAGTGACGGTGCCGTCGGTGACAAATGCCGGTTTGAGCTTTGCCAGTGCAGCCAGCGAGGTGTCGCGTCTGGGGCCTTCGTCAGTCGTCACCAGATTGACCTGGCCTTTCGGCCCTGGGACGGTTACCGGTGCAATTTCGGCCTGGAAGGCGCCGCTGTCCTGAGCGGCTACTGCGCGTTGGTGTGATTGCAATGCGTAAGCATCTTGCTGTTCGCGAGTGACATTGAAGGTGCGCGCAATCCATTCAGCGGCCACTCCCATGTGATGATGCTCAAAAGCGCACCACAGACCATCGTGAACGACAGCGTCGATGATCTGGCCGTGGCCGAGCCGGTAGCCGTGGCGGGCCTGGGGAAGCAGGTATGGCGCACCGCTCATGTGCTCCATACCGCCGGCGACAATGACATCAGCTTCGCCGGCTTTGATCAGGGCGGTGCCGATCATGACTGCCTTGAGGCCACTGCCACAGACCTTGTTGATGGTCAGGCCGCCAATTGTATGCGGCAAGCCCGCACGCAGAGCTGCCTGGCGTGCCGGTGATTGTCCCAGGCCGGCGGTGACTACGCAGCCCATAATGCATTCATCGATGGAGTCTGCCTCAATTCCGGCCCGTTGGACAGCCGCTTGCACGGCGGCTGCACCTAAATCGATGGCACTCAATCCGCTGTAGGCGCTGTTGAAGCGCCCGATTGGGGTACGCGCTGCACCAACAATGACGACATCGTCCATAGTTTGTTTCCTCGTTTGGCTTAGACTGGTGACACTCTATAAGATGTTGACTATTATAACGGGTTTCATAACAGGCAGCTTGAGGTGTCTCTTAGAAGCCTACCACACCGGTCTCATACAAGCGTCCCACTACGATCAGTAGCATGACCAGAATGCCTGCGCAGATCAGCCCCACTTCACGCGGTGATCGTCCACGCAGGGCGGCAGCGGTTGCCGGAATTAAGCCGACGGCCACCACGCCGTAGATGACGTGCAGCGCCATGCGGAAGAGATCAGCCTGCCAGAGGAGAAGCAACCCTATCACGGACTGGGCAATAATGAGCAGTTGCAAGATGCCGAGTGGCGCCTGCATGCTGCCCCGATTGCGCCAGGCTACAATCAACGCCCAGATCAAGCTGACGACGATAACCAGCGTTATGGTGAGCTGTAAGCGGCTGTGTAAAGCAAAAAGTCGTTCCATGGTGGGATATTGTAGCACGGTATGCGCCTTCGCCCGCACGCGGCTGATGTGGATGGAGTTGCACTGTCGTGTAACAGTGTCAATCGCCGCCGGCATCATTGCAGGGTAAATACGGTATACTGGCATTATGACGGACCTCCCGTCGGTTACATACTCCAAACATATGTCAACAATAGGTTTCACTGAGTGTCTCATTATTTTGCTGCTGGTAGCCGTTGTGGCGGCTCTTGCCTTTCGTGCCGGCTATTTTCGTGGGCGTAATCGGTGATGTCTTTGGATGCATCGCAACGATTGTTTCCGGGAAATCCGGTAATGCTTTGGGCAAGCGATGGTTTCGCAAGAGTGGCTTCTTCGCTTCAAAATGCGACACATGCATTCTGCTGGTATAGCGCCGTGCCGGTATGACGACACCATGAAGTAAGGATACGGGCTGTGGGCATCATCTACGGGTTAATCGCAGCATTGGGTTGGGGGACGGGTGATTTTTTGATTACTCGTGCCTCGCGCCAGATTGGCTGGCAATGGACAATAGTATGTTCGCAACTATGCGGGATTGTGGCGATTGGGCTGGTATTGGGAATTCGCCATGATCCACTACCACCGCTGGGATTGGCATGGCTGGTTGCGATTGCCGTGAACCTGCTCAATCTGACCGGTACGCTGTTGCTTTATCGAGCATTCGCCATTGGCACGCTCGCCATTGTCTCACCGATCTCGGCCAGCTTTGCCGCAGTCACTGCGGTGCTGGCGTTTTTAGATGGTGAACAGATAGGCTTGCTAACCCTTGCCGGTACGGGATTGGTGATTGTCGGGGTGATGACTGTCTCGCGTGGGCCGGGCAAGGTACGCGCCGATCTGCGGGGTGTGCCAGAGGCAATTGGGGTTGCGTTGAGTTTTGGGTTTTTCTTCTGGCTCGTCGGTGATGTTACGGCAACGTTTGGCATTGCGTGGCCGGTACTTATCGGGCGCGTGCTCACGTTGCTGGCCGGGATTGTCATTATTCTGATCGCCCGGCATCCAATCCCGCGCCTGAGCGGTCGACATCTGCGTTTGATCATCGCTGCCAGCGCACTCGATACGGTGGCATTTTTGAGTTTCAATACCGGTATTGCCACTGCGTATGTCAGCGTCGTGACCGCGCTGGCCTCGATTTTCAGTGCGGTTACGGTGGTACTGGCGTGGCTGATTTTGCGTGAGCGATTGGCACATAGCCAGTGGGTCGGTGTGGCCGGGATTCTGGTTGGTGTGTTGCTGGTGAGCTTGCCGTGAGCGACCGTGACTCACACGTTCAACATAGGTCGCCAGCAACCGTTTGGTTGGAGGGGATGGATATTCTTCCTGATAGCACCCACACCGACAGGGGCGAATGGTCATTCACCGCTTTAACATTACCAGACAGGCATAATCGGTCTCAAATCTGGTGTAAGAGATGACAGGCTAGAAGTTATCTCGTTTATTCCTGACCAAATCTATGATTGTAACGAGCACATCCAGCACTCCCGTGACCGGCAGGCTTAGCGACGTGCCACGCGCCGGGTCGTGATCCTGACTGCTGCGGCAGCATGGCTGCCGCACTCCACACCGCGCACCACGCGCATGACGAGCGGGCAAGGTAATCAATGCGGCGAGTGATGGCTCGACTGGAGCTGTTCTCTGCCAACGAGCCAGAAGCAGGGTAGGCTATCGTTGGTAATTGGCAGGTGTGCATGCGCCTGGGCGACAGTCTGGGAGCACGGACGAGCACCCACAGCATCCTCTTGACCAGCAGGGTCAACGGTGTGCCACGCGCCGGGTCGTGATCCTGACTGCTGCGGCAGCCATGCTGCCGCACTCCACACCGCGCACCACGCGCATGACGAGCGGGCAAGGCAATCAATGCGGCGAGTGATGGCACGACCGGAGCTGCTCTCTGCCAACGAGCCAGAAGCAGGACAGGCTGTCGTTGGTAATTGGCAGGTGTGCATGCGCCTGGGCGACAGTCTGGGAGCACGAACGAGCATCCACAGCATTCTCGCGACCAGCAGGGTTAGCGACGTGCCACGTGCCGGATTGTGAGCACGGCTGCTGCGGCAGCATGGCTGCCGCACTCCACACCGCGCACCATGCGCATGACGAGCGGGCAAGGTAATCAATGCGGCGAGTGATGGCTCGACTGGAGCTGTTCTCTGCCAACGAGCCAGAAGCAGGGTAGGCTGTCGTTGGTAATTGGCAGGTGTGCATGCGCCTGGGCGACAGTCTGGGAGCAGGATAGCACAGCTTTTATTAAATCACCCAAGCTGCCACCTATGCTGTGAGCAGGCCGCGTGACTGACTGCCAGGATGAACAGTACGACGCCGCGCACAACATCGTGCAGCGTACCTGTAGGAACGATGTGGGTAGCAGCCAGTTCCCATCGACGCGCTACGTTACGCACGCCTGACGGTAGTAAATCAGGTTATGCCCATCCTCTGTGTCCTTCGTGCCTCTGTGGTGACAAAGGTAGCAACCTGGGTTAGATAAGTTCTATAGATAACTGACATAAAAATCGTTCATTTGCGTACCGTGAAGTCTTCCGCACGCAGCGCTGAACTGAAGTTCTGCATCCAGAATGATTGTTCGCTGTTGTCGCTTACCAGGCATTAGCACGTTCACATCACCCCCAATGTATGCACCTGCTGGATTCAGGATTTGATATGATCTCCGCCGGCCAACTGGATCAACACCGGCTCCTCGTCACCGCTGATCAGGATTGCCCGACCTGGAGGCTGCTCACTGGTACGTTGTTCAGGGAGCGGTAAATTCAGACCGAGCAGCCGTGTCCCCGACTCGTAGCGTCCCGGCCAGATGACAAGACCATTGCGACTGCTGTCCAGAGCACGCAGCAGTGGATCGTCGGCATACGTGATCCCGGCAGCAACAATTAGATGAAACGGCTCATTCCCGGTTTGGGCCAGTTCAACGAGCTGTTGGAACAGGTTTGGGGTTGCGCTGTAGCTTTGTGTAAAGTGGTCACGCCAGCGCTCGCGACATAGGTGGTAGTCATCGATAATCACGAGATGGCGAGCAGTCGGATTGCGGCGCAACCCGCTCAGTTCTGCGCTCAAGGTTGCGATTCCCTCTTCGTCGGCAACGTAGCGTACCGTCTGTGGCAGGGTTTGCAAGTGGTGCAGGCTGCGTCGTGGGCCATCAATGATCACAAAGCGAAGTGACGGCTCAACCGTTTGCGCACTCCGCACGATGATCCAGAGCGCTGTGCTCTTCCCGCTGCGGCGCGGCCCAACGATTAGTGCATGAGGTGCCTCTGGGGTCAGACAGATATACACCGGCCCCGGTGGTTCGGCAGCCCAACCACAGGACAGGCGCAGCGTAGTATCGCGATAGCTGGACGGTGGCAGTTGAGCGAATGGCAATTGTTCTGGCAGTAAGGCTAACGGTGGTGGTAGCGTCGTAGCAGTGTTACGTGTTGTTGCAGTCAGTGCTGCGATCTGCGTGCGCACGGCAAGTGCCAGTTCACGGCTATCACTGCTGTCACCACTTCCCACCGGCAACGCAACCTGCACCTCCAGCAAACCCTCATCGGGATGGAGCCAGTACCCACGACCGGGAAGATGGGGTGGGAGCTGAATGGCAGGCCGTAGCCCGAAGACATCGGCATAATCGTTCAGATCGGGCAGCCGTAGCGCCAATCGTTGTGTGAACTGGGCAGCCAGGCGATAGGGAATGTCGGCAGGTCGATCCGCAGAGACCACCAGATGAAAACCTGCATCACGACCATTCCGCGCCAGACGCACCAGATCGGATAGATCGCTTTCGCCGGCAGCATCGCGCAACTCATCACGCACGGCGGCCAGGCGATCCACCACCAACAGCAACGCCGGACCTGGTGATTGACCGGCAGCGATCCGCGCACGCCGCTCGCGTACTTGATGTTCGAGCTGGCGGAAGAGTGACACCATGGCTTCGCGCTCGAAGGGACGTACCAGCGCACCCACATGCGGCAGGTCGGTAAACAGGCTTAACAGACGACCATCACCGTCGATGATGTAGCACCAGAGGTTGTCTGGCGAAAGGCATCGCGCCAGTTCAAGCACGATTCGGGCCAGGGTTGTGCTCTTGCCACTGGCCGGTCCGCCAAATACTGCTACATGGCCGGCCCGCAAGTCAATCACGAGCGGTGCTTGCCGACTCTGTTGCGGTATATCAAGCAGACCGATCACGGTGTGCAGATCGGATGACGGGACATCTAGGGTTAATCGGGAAGGAAGTGGTGGTTGCCAGATCGGCGTTGGTTGCCAGTTAAGCTGATCGAGATAAGCACGACCGGCGTGGATGAGGCGCTGACCAATGAGTTCAAGATCGCCCGGCCCGTTTGCCTGCCCACTCAATCGCGCAACCTGAAGCAATCGGACATCACTACCACTACGCATGTAGGCACGGCCCGGCAACTGCGACGGCAAAAATGCGGCATCAGGCCGTTGCAACATCTCCCGGCTATCATCACTGCTACCCAAACGGAGTGCGATAAAGTAACTCAATTGACTGCGAATCTCATCACTGACGACGCGGGCCGGTTGTTGGGTTGCAATCAGCAGATGCACTCCCAGCGAGCGACCCTGTTTCACTACCCGCACGAGTGCGCTGACAAAATCGGGACAACTGCGCGCCATTTCATCAAACTCATCGAGCACAATCAACAAATTGGGTAGTGGTTCCAGGCGCTGACGATTGGCCAGATCACGATAGTCGGCGATATTTTCGATATGAACCCCGTAGCGTTCGGCGACTGTGCGTAACACAGCCTTGCGACGGCGCAACTCACTGCTAATCGCGGCGATGGCACGTGCCGCCAAACGTCCATCAAGGTCGGTCACAAAGCCTGTTGTATGCGGCCAGGCAGCAAACGGTGCTAACGCAGCTCCGCCTTTAAAATCAATTAACAGGAGATTGAGCCGATCAGGGCCATGGGTAACTGCCAGAGCGGTAATAATGGTCTGTAACAAGACACTTTTCCCGGCACCGGTGGCACCGGCAATAATGCCGTGCGGACCATGTTGTTGTTCGTTGAGGTTGAGATAGCACGGCTTCCCTTCGCTCAATGCCCCAATTGGCACATCATCATGCCAGGACATTGCAGGTTGTTGCTGCCAGCGCACGGGTACAGGCTGGTCGTCTGGAAGCAGCGCCGATAACAGATCGAGGAGGCGTACCTGGCGCGGTAGATGATGACCGGCACCGATCTCATTGAGACGCACGGTTGCCAGGCGAGCGGCTAACCGTTCAACCTCGCGGCGATCAAGTAGATCGGGCTGGAATGGGGTTACCGGCCACGCCTCACCGGCCCGCGTCCATCGCCCCATGCGTTGATCAACTTCAACCATCGCCGCACAATGCTCAGGAATGTGCGACCAGTCATCGGTTAATACCACAACGATGAAGCGATGGGCACCACCATCACGTAACAACTGACCGAGTGCAGTATGTGTTGTGATGAGGGTGGCACTATCCACAACGATTAAAAACGGCACCTGATGATTTGTGGGCAATTCACGGCGACGACTAAGTTCATCGAGCAGGCAGGTTAACAGCGACTCGGTAGCCTGTGGTTCGGTTGCAATCAAAGATCGAGCAACCGAGGTTGCATCGGGAGCCTGACAGTGCGGCAAGCGAGCAATCCACTGCCAGTCGGCAGCAGTGGCGAGGCCAGCAATCACACCAATCCGCAACTCAGTTGGCGCGTGCAACACCGCAGCCTGGGTGAGCATAGCGTAGGCAAGCCCCAATACTGCCGGACGTGGCCCGGCAATGCCGAGCGAGCCAAGCTGGAGCAGTGGAATGTACACCGGCACCTGATGGAGGCTGGCATACTCGGCGATGACCTGATCGATCCGCCGGTCAGCCGGTGCACCGGACGCAACTACGGCCCGCGCCGACGCCGGCAGCGTGCCGCAACCCACGCGCAATTCCAGCGCATCGTCATCACTCAGACGCCGTTCCCACAATCGCGGTTCGGGTGATCGCGACCGCTCATCGGCGCCGGCAATCCGTAACAACTCCACCGGATCGGGGGCCAGATAACGCCGGGCAGCCCGCTCCTCCTCGTGCAGGCGACGCAGGCGCGACCGGGCCATGGTGAGCCGGTCAACAAAGACTGCCTGCTGTTCAGCGTAGGTCTGCGCCTGCCGGCGCGCCGTATCATGTTCGTGAAACAGGGTTACACCACCACTCAGTACTGCCAGCACCAGCGCCGGCACCGCTGCCAGCCACGATCCGTACCCAATCAGCGCTGTGGCCCCAAACAAGAGCGCAGCGATGATCGGAAGGAGTGCCTGCAACCAGACCGTATTCGGACGCGGTGATGGTGGCGGTGGTGGTGCAGGTAAATCAATCGTTTCCACGCTCCAACGCGGACGGAGACGGGGTGGACGATTAAAGTTACTGTCCGGCATTGTGCATCACCTGCTGTAATGAGCGTTCACGGTTGATCCGGTCTTGCTCGGCCCGTGCCCGGGCACTGGCCTGAGCAATCGCCTGTGCCGCCTGTAAACAACGATCACGCAAGCTCGTGGCGGTAACCTGCAGGGAAGCCTGCCGCAAAGCCCATTCCTCCTGGCGTGGCCCTTGCCAGGCGGCGAGCAATTCGGCAGCAGCCCGTGCGCGTTGCCCGGTCTCTTCATCAAGCACAGCCGCCATGCGTCGCAGCGCACCGATAGCATCATCAGATGCCCGCCAGTTCCACCAGACATCAGGGCGTCCCGACATAGGCACCTCCTTGTGGGATAACTCGAACTACGTCACAACACAATCACAGATCAGGATCATTCATGCCCACAACGGGTCGACAACCACATCAACTTCATCAAACGGCAGTGGCGGTATCTCTACCAGGCGGAAGTGGGTCGGATCAACCGTAAACGGCAGCGTTTGGGCAGTTTCCGGTAATTGGGTATAGTCAGCATCCTGGTAGGCACTATGGACAATCATCGGCTGATTGATGCGGTTATTGTCCAGCATGTATACAGCATCGCGATACTGCTCATCCTGGTGCCCTGCCCCAACCGACAATGCCAGTTTGTCATCGCTGTCAACGTAGTGACGTACAGTCACCGGTTGACCGTTGATCACAGGTGGCACATCGTCCCATTCGCCCTGCGGACGCACGGCCCCCAGCGTGGTCACACTGGCTAACTGAATATTGCGCTGCGCCAGAGCTGCCTGCACTCGCGGATCGTTGCTCAGCAGAATACACATCCCACCACCCATACTGTGCCCGGTTAGATGGAGCGTACTGCCTTCCGGCAACTCGTTGATCAAACGCAAGACACGTCCGATAACCGTCTGATAGTACCGGTTCTGCTCGATATATTCCTTGCCCGCTGCGGTATCGATCACCGAAACCAGACCATTGGTCCCAACAGGCATGTTGTTAAGGCTGAGACCGTTAATGCCAATTGCAAACTCGTCCTTACCCACCTGAGCCGCCCGCACCTCCTCGCCATAATAGGAGCTAATCAAGCCGTGGGCATTTGCCTGCAATGCCGCTGGAGATACCCGGTACGGTTGCTGTGGGTTGGTCTGATCCTCCAGCGGTGGAAAAACGTCGGTGACTGCTGCCTGACCGTCAGGCTCGGCCTCTGGGCCTGCGGTAGGGCGGATCGACACCAAAAGCCGAAGATCCCTTCTGACTTTAGCATCGAGTTGTTCCAGATTCATGGCCAGTTCCCGCATTTCGGCAAGGGTAAGATACTGAAATGCATCAATCCAGAAGCCGCTCTCGGTGAACGCCAGAATGTCTGTCGGACTTTGGATTATTTCCGGTAGACGAGGAGCAGCACTGAATCCTGCAGCAGCGCTGAACTGTGCCAAAAAGATTGACAGAAATTGCTGTTGGAAGCCCATCTGTAACATCACATCGGTGTTCCAAATCATACTCTGATTGAGCAGACGCCACATCTGGGCCTGGCTGGGAATAAATGGCCTCAGTTGCGTCAGATGGTAGCGAACCTGTCGCTGCCAGTGTTGCCAGAGCAAATCGGCAGCGAAGGCGGATGCACGAAGCGTAACCTCAGCGATCTGCCTGTGTACAATTGACCGGAAGAGCGCAGGTTCCCACACCATCATCCATCCCAGTGTCCGCAGCGATGGCGCAAGCTCACGTTCGACCTGCCGGAGATGGTGAATAACCGCCTCAAAGCGGTACGTGCTCCCCAGCAGATGGATCGCTATTGGCAACGGCTGCCAGGGAAGCAGAAGCGGAGTGTAGATCGATACCCGCCAGAAGAACGACTGCACCGCCAGAGTACGCGAGCCGGGCCAGAGCAGATTGAGCCACCAGCGTTGTAAAGGCGGCAGCTTCTGCACCATCCAGCCTGCTGCCAGGCAGGCAGCCACTCGCAACACGGTCTTGTGATGGGGGGATAGCGATGGTGGAGAGCGGAGTTGCCATATCACCCGAAACGCTACCCGTGCTCCAATATCAAACACTGGCCCATTGAGCGAGGTCAGACGACGCAGGGCAACCGTCCCGAATGTGGTGAGCGCGACGGTGCTTACATCCCAAAAAGAGGGGTGCCGGAGTGTCCCCCGATCAGCCACTTCGAGGCGGTCAGCGGTTGTGCGCACCCACTCAACCATCTCGTTAATCGCCCGGCAATGCGCAAACAAGGCATCGCTGAGGCCGTTAAGGTGCGGAACCGTATATTCACGACACTGGCCGGAGAAATAATGCAAGGTATTGGCCAGTCGCCCGGCTTCCGCGTGCAAACGATCATGACTGGTGGTTGTTACAACCGCGAAGCGCCGTAAATGCTCTGGAATAGCAGCAACGGTATTCATGACTTATGCAGCCTCACAGATCCAGGCTCCAAACTCACTCATTTTTGCCCGCAATCCCGGACCACCAGTCGGCCACAACGCCAGCAGATCATCCCGATCAGATGCCGGCGCAACCCACCAGCCCCCATACCGTCCGGCAACGATGATTGCCCCACGAGCTTCTGAGTCAGGCTGACGCAACTGTCGGATCGCCGCCAGCGCGTGGCGGGTTGGTTGGGGACCAATCATCTCAATCAGTGGACGCACCTTCGCCGGAGTATGGCCGTGCCGTTGAAACACACGTGCTGCGGTATCAAGATCATCGTGTTGCAGAGCATTGAACGCGGTCAACAATCCCTCACCATCCAGCATGAGCGGCTCTGTACTGACCGGTTCAGGAATGTTCTCCGGCATCACCATCGCCAGCATCGTGTCGATAACATGCCCGGCACCGGGAAGTGCGGCAAAGCGATGTATGTCTGGCGCTGGGCTGGAGTGCAACACAAAGTTCGCGCCGGCGCGACTGATATGGCTAAGACGTGTGGGTGGGCCGCTGGCGACAATCATCAGACTATCGGCGAGCGCCGCTGTACGCAATAACGTCGCCAGACCGGCATCAGGTGTCGGTAGGTGATCAGGCTGGGCCGGTAATTTCAACAGGTCACGCGCTGCCAGACTGCCAACTGCCGCACCGAGTACACCTTCAAGCACCGGTCGCTCCGGCAACACACTCGGCCCCAGCGCAAAAGGCCGGGGCAATTCGAGTAGACCAAGCAACAAAAGTAGCTCGGCATGGCTGATCTGAAAGGTGAGTGACATACGCTGCTCCAGTTTCCTTCTTGTTCAGGCCATATATCGGACCAACCAATTGGGAGGAAAGCCGGTGAGAGGCCGACCCAGGAGCGCACATAAACTTGACAGCCTCTCACCGGAGTGAGGCTCTAGCGCTTACTGACCACCGGCCTGCATGATGTTCTGATTGATCTGGGCTACCTGCCGGCGCAGATCCTCAAGCGCATCGCGAATTGCCAGCAGCTTCTGATGCGTCTCCGCCCAGTGCGAGCGAAACTGAGCGGCCAGACGACCATCCCAGTTGTTGGGGTCCGAGAGCAACTGTCCCTCGCGATTCAAATCGTTAATTTGCTGCAACAGCGGTCCCTGCACAATGCGCTGGAAACGCTCAATAGCTTCGCGGGCGGTAGCGGTCGAGAGTACGCGGTCGCTCATGGTGTCCTCCTTTGCAAGATAAAGAACGGTTGCATATATAGAACCGTAAAAAGGGGCCAAAAGGTACGCGGGAAAAGAAAAATTCATCAAAATTGGGGTGATAGGAGGGAGAAAATAGGGCATAGGACATAGGAAATAGGGAGAAGCGCAGGTAGGTTTCCCTGGGCTATTTCTGATGACGGGTGTGGACATAGGAGGCAGAAAATAGGGCATAGAAAATAGGAAATAGGGAGAAGCGCAGGTGGGTTGCGCTGAGCTATTTCTGATGACGGGTGTGGACATAGGAGGGAGAAAATAGGACATAGGAAATAGGGAGAAGCGCAGGTAGGTTTCCCTGGGCTATTTCTGATGACGGGTGTGGTGCGTTCAGTGGTGTGATCCGCTGTCCGGTTCCCTGCTACTGGCAGGTTTAAGAACGGATAGAAGAGAATAGGTCTTGAGGACGCCTGAGTGCCCTCGCTCCCGCCCTCTCTCCCGCTTGCGCGGGCTATGCATTATCCGAGTTATGGGTAATGCGTAGCCACACAACCCTGACACTCCGAATGTGGCAGGAATATCATTTCGTGGAGTGGGTTCTCTGGATGAAGAGCGTTTACTATCACGTACATCACAGGCTCTAACTCGCGTTACCGCAAGCTGCAATCGCTACCATTTGGTGGTATGCTACCAGCGGGCAGCCAGTTGCCATCACGTTCCTCGCAGAGGACTCTGCACATTGAAGTGACGGTTGACAACTTATGAGCAACGACATCCGTTTTCCATCTGATTTTCTTTGGGGTGCAGCAACGGCGGCGTATCAGATCGAGGGAGCCTGGAATGAAGACGGCAAGGGCGAGAGTATTTGGGATCGCTTTGTCCGGCGACCTGGTGTTATTGCTAACGGCGATACCGGTGACATTGCCTGTGACCATTACCATCGCTACGAAGAAGACCTCGATCACATGGCAGCGTTAGGATTGAAAGCGTACCGGTTCAGCATATCGTGGCCACGTATCTTCCCAACCGGCTCTGGGCAGCCCAATCAGCGCGGTCTCGATTTCTACCGGCGGCTCATTGATGGTCTGCACCGACGACATATTCTCCCTGTGGCTACCCTTTACCACTGGGATCTGCCGCAAGCCCTTGAAGACCGTGGCGGCTGGACGCAGCGCGACACAGCACTGCGTTTCGCCGAATATGCCGATTACCTCTTCCGCACCATTGGCGGTGAAGTAGCCTTATGGGCGACGCATAATGAACCTTTCATTCAGGCATTTTACGGCTACGGCAATGGCGAGAATGCACCGGGAAAGCGTGTGCCGTGGCGAGTGCTGGCTGTAGTGCATCACTTACTGTTATCACATGGCCTGGCGGTCAGTGCCTTTCGCGCCGCCCGCCCCCAAGCGGTGCGCAGTGATATGCCATCGCCTCAGATCGGGATTGTGTTGATGATCTGGCCGCAGTATCCGGCCAGCCAGCGGATTGCCGATCAGAAAGCAGCGCAGCGGATCGATGGGATTATGAATCGGCTGTTTTTAGAGCCGCTCTTCTGTCGGCGTTATCCCGCTGATATGATCGATCACTTTGCCCGTCGGCTGGTGTTTGCCCCAATTCAGCCGGGTGATTTCGAGATTATCGGTCAGCCTATCGATTTTCTTGGTATCAATACGTACACCCGCTTGCTCAATGCCTTTACCTGGCGGGAGCCGTTTACTATGGCAAAACAGGTACCAGGACCACTGCCGAAGACGGCGATGGGGTGGGAGATTTACCCTGACTGCATCGTTGAGGCATTACAGAAGGCGCGCTCGTACACCTCTCTGCCGCTGTACATCACTGAAAATGGCGCGGCGTTTGACGATCCGGCACCCGGTCCCAGCGATCAGGTTGTCGAAGACCCGCAACGTGTGGCCTATTTGCAGTCTCATATCGAGGCATGTAGACGAGCAATCGCCGCAGGGATTGACCTGCGTGGCTATTTCGTCTGGACACTGCTCGACAATTTTGAGTGGGCAAAGGGCTACAGCAAGCGCTTCGGCATCATCTATACCGACTACACCACGCAGAGGCGCGTGTGGAAGCGCAGCGCATTTGTCTACCGTGACATTATCGCTCGCAATGGTCTGTTCGGTAACGAGTCGTCATGAACGCCGATCAACGCTACCTCGCAACAATCGGCATGCTGACCGCCGGCCTGACGGTAGGATGGTTATTTGCGACCATCGCGTATGCCGATCTTGGCTATACCACCTATCGGCTCTCCATACCGTTTGCAGGTGATCTGGCCTTGATCGGTTTACTCAACAGTGTATCGGTGCTGGCCGGTGGATTGATCAGCCCCTTTCTGTGGCAGCTTGTGCGGCAGATAGGAGCGCGACCGGCAATGATCGGCGGTTGCCTGCTGCACGGCCTGGCACTGCTGGGATTATCACTCGCACCACCGGCATCAGCCCTCTCCCCATTGACGGCGTGGCTGTTACTGGGATGCGTGGCCCTAAGCGGCCCAGCCAGTGTCTTATTTACGTTGGCCGGGCCACCACTCATGATGCAACTGAGTGGCGCTAACGGCCCTGATCGTCTGTTTGCTCGCAGCGCCGCACTCAGTCTGATCATCAATGGTCTCGGTAGTCTGCTAAGCGGATCACTGACAACGGTGTGGCGACTCTTGCCGGTTGAAGGCGATGCGCTGACCGCCTATCGGCTGAACGCCGTATCAGGTGTTGTCCTGGTGATGCTGGCCGGAGTGCCGCTCCTGGGTTTGCCGGTACGTCCTCCACCAACAGTCCCCACCGGTACCAGGCGCAGCCAGATAAGCGACCTCTGGCAGGCCATTCGATATGGCCTGGCGTTCGTACCAGGGCCATTGCTAATCTCCCTGGGTGCAGCCCTCTTCATACCCTACCTGGGCTTGTTTTTCCGCCAGCGTTTCACCGCCAGCGATGCCATGATCGGCCTGATCCTGGCACTAATCAGTCTGGCTACCGGTCTGGCAACACTGGCAGGCCCGTACCTGGCAAAGCGGGTAGGCAGGATGTCCGGGGTGGTACTCACACAAGCGCTGGCGATACCGTGCCTGATCGCGCTGGCCTTCGCACCATCGCTACCGGTGGCCGCAGCAATAGCGATGGTGCGTGGCATGTTGATGAATATGGCAACGCCACTGTTTGATGCACAGGCGCTCGCCCAGGCCCCGGCCCATCACCACCCCACCATCATCGGCATGATCCGGGCAGCAGCGACAGTTGGCTACATTGCCGGCCCGACGATAAGCGCCGAATTGCAAAGCAGCGCCGGGTTTGCTCCTATTTTCCTCATTGCCGCGCTCTGTTACACGGCGGCGGTGGTAGTTAATGCTGTCATCTTCGTGATCGGGAAGAGTAAGCAGGCGACCTTGTGATGCACAAGGTGATCGTGGGGAGAGGGAGGGTTGGCGTGCCTGTGCCTCTCACACCGTTCTACGCATCACCTGTTACCGGCACCACAGTGACACCAATCACCTTTGACGATCCTCTTAACGTGATACTGGGATCGTTAGTGTTGGCTTGAGACCTTAACCTTTGGGAGATGAGATATGTGAGGTATTACTTCCCGCGAACAAACGCCTGTACCAGGGCTTCAATCGCTCCAGGACGTGGCGTCAGTGCGTAAGGATCACCCTCGATCAGACCCTCAAACACACCATCCGCGTCCAACGCAAAGCGTTCAACACTTGCCAGGTTGACATCCCGCAATGACCAGACCAGCCCCAGGAGATCGTCTGCACTGAGATCGGTTCGGATGTGCGGACGTAGAGCAGTGGTAACGTGTGCAGCCAGCTCGACCTGGCGAACGGGGTCTTGTTCGCGAATCCGTCGGGCAATCGCCAGCAAAATCATCTGCTGGCGCGCCTCACGGGCATAAGCGCTATCAGCGTGGCGTGTCCGGCTCAAAATCAACGCCTGAGCACCATCAAGCCACTGCTTTCCTGCCGGAAAGTAAACCGATGTCACGCCATAATCCATCGTGGGATACAGGGGGTCATAGATTGGTTGCGCCAGCTCAACTTCGATGCCACCGATTGCATCAACCGCGGCCATAAAACCGGTAAAGTCGGCCCATACGACGTGATCGATGGGTAATCCAAGAAGCTGAGAAACAGTGCGCCTGGCCAACTCAGCACCGCCAATGGCCGGATTTTGCTCGCCGTACACGGTGGCACTGTTGATCCGCCCGTACCCGTAGCCGGGAATCGCAACGATCAGATCGCGCGGCAACGAGAGCAAAGCCACCCGGCGCGTCGCCATCTCGATCCGTACCACCATGATGGCATCGGCACGGGTTGCCCATCCTTCACCGGGACGCCGATCACTCCCCAACAGCAGGATATGGATCACGTCACTCGATGGCAGATTGACCCCCACTGTTGGCATCAAGGTCGGCACCGGCATCCGCCCATCAATCCCCGGCAAGCGGATCGGCGTTGCTGAAGCAGCAATAGTTACGTCACGCACAATGGATGTTGGTGTGATCGCCGGCGTAATGGCAGCCGACACTGCGGTCGGAACGACTGACGTCGGTTGGATAACATTCAACGGCTGTGGTGATGAGAGAGGGGTAAATGCTACCACCGACATCGCCGGCGTCGGTGTGGCTACCACTGTCGGCAACCGCATCGCTTCCAGATTCTGCCGGATAGTCATCGCTGCCCAAACCACCCGGCCGGTCTGGAAGCCTAACCAGCCGGCGAAGAGTGCCAGGAGTGCAATCAGCACATACCGTAACCAGGGGCGTTGCGATGGTGATTGCTCAGAAACAACCGGTTGAGTCAGTAAGTTTAGTAAGAGATCGTGGTCAGTCTGATCATGCAGAGTACGACAGGCAGAACAATGATCAAGGTGAGCTTTCAAGCGTAATCGGGTGCTCGAAGCAGTGCCGGGACGAATACCGGCTGCCAGGAGCGCACGTGCTTCACTGCATGTCATACGTAAGTCACTTGATCACCGATTGGCAATGTTCGGTAATCACTATTGGCAAGGAGACCACATTGTTAGCGGCTATATTTGATCAATAAAACCTTTTTACAATTTGTACTACCCAGTATACCATTTTGCCTGTTCATCTGCTATGATAAAGAACGTGGCACTCACTGCCTTTTACCAAAACAGGAGTATCAATATGCACCTCTCCCGGCGGCTATGGTGGATCGGCCTACTGGTCGCAATGCTTGGTCTGATCGCCCCGGCCACTGCTGCACCCATCCGTAACAACATCATAGACGTGGATCAGTTCGGTGACGAATCTGACCTCCCACCCAACCTGCTCAGTGACGAAGAGATTGAACGCATTGATCGGTTGCAGAACGATGCCACCACCCCGCTCGCCATTAGTGACGTCAGCCCTGACGATGGCGCCGTCCTGATCAGTTCAGCAAACCAGTTTGGGTTTCTCGATATCGAAACCGGTGATACGGTGCCGGTGGATGCGGCAGTGTTTGACTTCTTTGTTCCCCTGCCCTTCCTGGGCTTTGGACAGTTTAGCTGGCAAGACGAACGTACCCTCGGTGTATTGGCAGTCAACTTTTTCGCGGTCGGTAACGAGGATGCTTTTGTCACACTCTCTATTGACCGGTATACTGGTGAAGTGTTTGCTACCGCGGTTGGTATTCCCGATGAAAACATCGGGATTGTCTCGGTTGCCCCTAACCTTACCAGTTGGCTGATTGTGCGCGAGCCGCCGGAGGCAGAGGAAGTTGAGGCGGAGGGATTCACCATTCGGCATACCCTTGGGCTGCCTTCCACAGTTGCGGCACGGGTCAACCGGATCGAATTGCCTGCCCGTTTACAACGACGGGTTGATCTCCTGCGGCAACAACGGCCTGATCTTGTCAGTCGGCTGCTCTTCCAGCAACAGCAAGATGGAAATACCGTCGAAGCGACGCGCGCACCTTACGACCTCTTCCTGTACGATGCTACGACCGGCGAGGAACGGTATGTTACCAGTATTCCATACGCCTCTGGCTTGCTCAACGAAACCTGGACGAGCGATTCGGCGTATCTGGCAGTCTCGTTTTTCGGTGTGCCTGATGCTGAGGGGCGTAGCTTCTACAACGGCTCACTCTTTTCTGAAGAGATCTATCGCGATGTGACCGGTAACCTGCCACCAGGCCAGAATCCGGTCATCCAGAACAACAATACGTATGTGATCGATTTCGCCAGTGGGCAGACACAGGTGATTCGACCCGATCCCGCTCTCGGTGCTCCTATTCTTGAAGCGCACGATTGGGCGCCGGGCGGCCAGTCACTGCTGATCAAGGCCCACCATCCGGCCTACCTCCAGGGGCGAACCCACCCTGTCTACTATCCACGGTTCTCCTCGCGTACCAGTTTCCGCTTCTACGACCGGGGCAGTGATGGCCAATTCCGCCAGACCGGAACGTTCGAGCATCCGATGCTCTCTGGTGGTGATGTTGCCTTTGCGTTCAGCATTGCCGATTTTGTCAGTCCCGATGAAATCATCGTGCGTGGTGTAGTAGGTAGCAATCGCCATCCCTACTACTACAACCGCGTTTCAGGCGAATTGCGCAATCTGGCCGACCGTGCCGGTGCCTATTACAACGTTGTGTCAACCAGCAGCAGTACACGCCAGATCGTCTTCACCCACACCTCTTACACCAGTCCACCGGACATCTACCGTCTACGTTGGGATGGAACGGCACTGGCTCGTCTGACCTGGGAGAATGAAGAGTTGCGGGTGGAAGCCAATTTACGACAAGACCCGGTGACCTTCACCCTCCGGAACGGTCAGGTGCGGGTAGGAACGCTGATCCAATCGGCAGATGCGCCCTTCCCACCACGCGATGTGCGCCTGATCGTCTGGCAAGAGGGCGGGCCAAACGTGCCAATGATCAATCAGTGGCAGGCCAACGTTGAGAACCCGTATGCACTCTTGCCCTCATTTGGCTTTGCGTTGCTGATTACACCGGTGGCCGGTCGCCACGGCTACACGCCGGCTGTTTACAACTCACTGGTGGATCGGGGTAATTTCGGCCAGATCGATATCGATGAGCAGGCCGAGATCGTTCGCCAGGCAATTGCGCGGGGCTGGACATCAGCCGGCAAGATCGGGATTACAGGATGCTCGTATGGTGGCTATTTCGTCTTGCAGAGCATTGTGCGGTATCCCGATCTCTACGCTGCCGCCAACCCACAATGTGCGTTCATTGACCTGATCAGTGATTGGGCATTAGGCAGTGGCCCGCTGGTGCCGTACATGGAAGGTTTACCCCCGTACAAAGCCATCAGTGAGTACGTCAAGGACTCGCCGAGCTACGGTGCTGATCGGGTGAAGGCAGCAGTGCTCACCTTCCACGGCACCGATGACTTCCTGCCGATTGTCCAGAACGAGAACTTCCATTTACAACTGGTCAACCGTGGGGTACCGGCTCGAATGGTACGGTTCATCTTTGAAGGTCACGGGTTGTCGATGGCAGAAAACCAGCTCTACGCCGCACAGGAACAGATCTCCTGGTTCCGTACCCATCTTAAGTAGGTGCTTGCAGGTAGCATAGACAGGGGCAGATCGCTCCTGCCCCTGTCCATGCTTATCCGGTTGTGACGAGAGGTCTGTATTAGTTGTAGTAGAACAATGCGCCGACCATTTTATTACCGTTTGAGTGAAGGGATGCGGATCAGTGTGCGTCCCCAATACCTACCGGGGCACTCATTCCCGCCACTACAACGCTTCGTCTTCGCCTACGATGTACGAATTGAAAATATTAGCCGACGAACAGCGCAGTTGATGAGTCGGCGCTGGCTCATTTACGACTCGATTGGTGAGGAACTGGAAGTTGTTGGTGATGGAGTGGTTGGGTTACAGCCGGTGCTCGGCCCCGGCGATGTCCACGAATACCAGAGCTACTGTGTGCTCAAGTCGCCACGCGGCTGGATGGAGGGAGAGTACTTTTTTCGCACCCTCGATAACACGACGTTCGCCGCCATCATTCCGCGTTTCGACCTGATCGCCGATGCGGAGATGATCGATGATGAGGAGAGATTATGAACGAGATCGTCTCCGCTCGCGCCGATAGGTCGTAATGAATACGACGGCGAGGAGAGGCAACAACCATGGCCAATCGCGACGTTCTTCGCGCAGGAGCCGCCAGGTAGCGCGAAGCTGGATTAACCAGGGAAAGCGGGCCAGTTGTACCTCAAGAATTGCCAGGAGCCGGCGCTGCCACTCCGGTGTCTGATCGGTCGTCATAGGTGCTGGTTTCCTTCCCCATCCTGGCAGTGACAGTCGCCATCCCCTTGCAGCATTCTTAGCGTTTGTCGAAGGTTTTGGCTTCACCATCGCTACCATATTTTCAGGCTTTATCCCGTCAGTGTCTGTGTTTCCTCTTGCGTGCACAACCCAAACAATCTGACGATAGGTGTGCTGCTGTCTGTCATTATAAACGAGGACGGCACACAGCGTACTTTACAACCTTTCCCCTTTGCGGCAGCACCGGTTAGAGGTGAGGTGTACGGCAAACGCGGAAGCGTGGCTTCCGCACTCCAAACCGGGCGCTACAGGCAAGCCTGCCTGAAACCAAAATCCCCTCGATGTGTGATCACACGGCGTGCACAGCGAGAACGCTGTTGCCGCATGTCTGTGATCAAGTGCAGTGCCGGTGTGATCGCGTGGATAGAACCTGTTTCAAAAAACATCTCCTATGAGAGTATCTCATTCGTTGCCGAGCGATTCCATGATCGTAACGAGCACACCCGGCATTCGCGTGACCAGCCGGGTCAACGACCTGACACGTGCCAGATCGTGAGCACGGCTGGCGCGGCAGCATGGCTGCCGCACGCCAAACTTCGCGACACGCGGATGATGAGCGAGCAAGGCAACCAATCCAGCGCGTGATAGCACCACAGATGGTTGTTAGAGCGCGACAGTACAGCGTTTTATGAAACAAGTTCTAGTGTGCTATGAACCCTACCACACCAGCCCGTTCTGTTGGCGTCCGTTGTCGAAACAGGTTTTCCAGGCGATAAAACACCTTGCGGCAGCCCGGCTGCCGCAAGGTGTCTGTACCATCTAGCCGGCTATCAGGCAAGATAGCGTGTCCGCTTTGAGACTACCCCTCGAAGAACTTGCGATTCTTCTCAATATAGCTCTTCCACTGCTCCGGCACCGAATCATCGGCGAAAATCGCCTCGACCGGGCACTCTGGCTCGCAGGCACCACAGTCAATGCACTCGTCGGGATTGATGTAGTACTGATCATCACCCTCGTAGATGCAATCAACCGGGCAGACGGCAACGCACGATGCATCCTTGGTTCCGATACACGGCTCAGCGATAATGTACGGCACTGATGTCTCCTTCCTGTATCTGTGTCAGCGGTTACACAATGGTTGTTTGGTTTCAGACTACTACAGGAAGGAGGTGTCTGTCTACCACTTTTGTACCACTTCGCCACAACGTTGTGGACGCACGCGCAATGTACGTTCGGGATGGTAGCTGACCAGACCAATCGGCCCACCGGGGATTTTACGGACTGCCCGTCGGCGACAGAGATCGACTTCTACCGCCGTATCATCACGCGCCTGACTGTAATACGCTGCCAGAGCGGCTGCTTCATAGATAGTTTGTTCAGGCGGATGATCGGCCCGAATAATCACGTGAGCACCGTGAATATTGCGGGCGTGCAACCACCAGTCGGTTGGGCGAGCAATCCGAAAGGTGACTTCTTCATTCTGGCGTGCGGTACGCCCAACGTAGATCGGTAGGCCATCACTTGAACGGATCAGGAGTGGACGCGACCGCACGGGTGGGCGACGGGTGGCTGAGGAACGCAGATAGCCGGCCTCTTCAGCCTCGGCGGCAATCTGATCGATCTGGTTTGAGTCATCGGCTACCGCTGCCAGGGCAATGAACTGGTCGATACCGGCCAGGCGTTGTTCAATCTCAGCGAGGCGTTCGGGCAAGATAGCACGTGCGCTCTTGGCTTTCTCATACGCCCTGAATCGCTCTTGGGCCTGTTCGACCGGCGAGCGTTTGGGGTCAAGCGCAATCCGTTCCCCCTCTACCACCAGCTCAGTAGCCTGGGGTGGCAACTGGTGAAGAAAGGCAAAGATCATCTCACCCTCCCAGCGCAGGCGATCAAGTTCGGCGGTACGCGCCAGCTCGGCAGCGATTTGATCACGTTGCCGTTCGATATGCTCACGGCTGGCACGCAAACGGTTCAGCAAATCGGCCCGACGCTGATCACGGCCCAGGGGCTGCTGACGGGCAGTGTAAAAGGCTTCCAGCGCCGCACTCATCCCTGGCATGACAGTGATAGTCGCACCATCGCCGGCGAGATGCGATGGATAATACGGCGCAAAAGCCACAGGACCCTGCTCGTTCCTAACCAGATGGGGGGCGGGTGGTTCGGCGAATATCTCACGCAACCGGGCAGCAATGGTGTATGCCGGTAATGCCAGCCCGGCTTGGGGGATGGAGCCACAGGCTCGCGTCAACACCTCACGGGCGATCTGGGGTGACACACCACGATAGGCGTTGACTAACGCTTTTACCGGTTCACCCTTGCCCAGCAGGTGCTCGATCTCGGCTGCACTTGCCCGGAGAGGGTCACGTTTATCTGGTGGTGGAGGCAATTCGTACACCCGGCGGGGCAAGACAACCCGACTGCTCATACGGGGAGAAACCCGCTTGATCGCGTCGAGAATAATGTTATTATCATCAACTAAGATGATGTTGCTGCGCCGATCTTGCGGCTCAACGATGAGATCGCAATGCAACAGATGATCGGCATCAGCCGTCAGATCGTCATCATTGTCATCGTCAGCGATCAGCTCATCGGGATCAAAGGTCTGTTTGCGTGACTCCGTTGGTTTCGTTATACTGAGCACAACAACTCGCTCGTAGGGAGGTTGTTCGATATTAACAATCCGCCCACCGAGCACATATTTTCGCAGCAACAGCAAAAAGGGCGTTTCGCCGTCAACGCCGCGGGTTGGGCGCTGACTGATCAGGTGAATACGGGCCATTTGCGCATCGGCGGAGGCGAGCAGGTAGTGGCGCCGACCCTGTCGATACACTTCCAGTCCAATCGCCAGCGGCCCAACCAGGACAACGCGCTGGATGCGACCATCGAGCACCGTTGCGCGCAATTCTTCCACGACGGCAGTCAAAGTCAGGGCATCAAAGTACATATAACCACAAGTAATACGAGAACCGACACCTTTGGCAGGATACCACAATCGGGTACAGGCATGGAACCATTTCTCAATCCGATTTTACAGGGCAAACCACCACAGCCACTGCTCGTCGTCATTTCAGGGCCATCGGGTGTGGGCAAAGACTCGGTCTTGATGCGCATGCGCGAGCTAGGCTTTCCGTTTCACTTTGTCGTCACGGCGAACAGTCGACCGCAGCGACCGGGCGAGATTGACGGTGTTGACTACCATTTTGTCACGACCGAGCGTTTTCGCGAGATGATCGAGAACGATGAACTGCTGGAGTGGGCCGAGGTCTACGGCCAGTATAAAGGGATTCCCAAATTCGAGATTCGGCAGGCAATGGCCAGTGGTCGCGATGTTATTCTACGAATTAACGTTGATGGTGCAGCAACAATTAAGCGGTTGGCTCCCGAAGCCGTCTTTATTTTTCTGGCGCCGGCTTCGCTCGACGAGCTACGCCACCGGCTCTTGCTCCGCCGAACCGAGTCGCCGGCGGAAGTGGAACGGCGGTTAGCCATGGTTGCCGATGAATTGGCCCAGTTACCCAATTTCGATTACGTCGTTATCAATCACGCCGACCGACTTGACGAAGCGGTTGGTCAGATCCGTGCCATTATTAGCGCTGAAAAGGCGCGCGTGTACCCGCGTCGAATTTCCCTCTAGCTTTTTGAACCGGGGAGTACTACAATGAGTATTCAAGAGCGCTTAACGAATGATTTGAAAGAGGCAATGCGTGCCGGCGACAAGGTTCGCGTAAATGCGATCCGGGCAGCGCGTGCAGCCCTACAAGCTGCACAGCTCGATGCCGCCAAGCAGCGGTTCGATGCGGCTGTGGCCGAGATTGAAGCCCGTCACGCTGGTGATCCGGCAGCCATTGAAGCGGCCAAGGCTAATCTCGCCATAGACAGTCATGCGGCCCTCAGTGATGCCGAGCAGGAAGCAGTCATTGCCCGCGAGATCAAGCGTCGGCGTGATGCCGCCGAGATTTATCACAAGGCTGGCCGTAGCGATCTGGCCGCTGCTGAAGAGGCGGAAATTGCCATTCTGAGTGAATATCTACCCAAAATGCTCAGCCCTGAGGAATTACGGCCACTGGTAGCAGCGGTGATTGCCGAATTGGGAGTAAGTGGCCCAGCAGCAATGGGCAAAGTGATGCCTGTTCTGCTCGAACGCTTCAAAGGTCAGGCCGAAAACCGTACAATCAGCCAGGTTGCGCGAGAACTCCTGAGTTCGGCGTAACCCACCCATGTACGAGACGCCTATGAAAGCCATTTCACACCACCGGCTATCACGCTGGTTTGTTCGTCCACAGTGGTTATGGCTGTCGCGCAACCAGTTACGACAACTGCTGGCGGCACTTTTGTTGTGGACTGGCATCTGGTTCGTATTGACCTTTCGGTTGCCTGGTGCCGATGGCTTGCAGGTGGGTCAACCCAGCCCGCTGAGCATCACGGCACCAGAAGAGGTAACCTTCACCAGCGACGTGCTGACGGCAGAACGCCGTACTCAGGCGGCAAATAATCCTGACAACCTGGTTTATTTTAATGACCCGAAGATACCGATTGACCAACGACGCAATCTGTTCACCTTGCTGGAAACCATTGGCCGTCTGCGTAACGATCCGACGCTAGATGAAGCCGGTCGGCTGCGAGCGTTGAGTAATCTGCCCAGTGCCGATGTACAACTCAACACCGACCAGGCACGCCTGATCCTTGCCCTCGATGATGAAGAATGGTCGTTGCTACGCACAACCATTCTAAACCTTTATGATCGGGCAATTGAACGGTACGATTACGCAATCGATGAGCGAGCACTCAGCCAACTGCGCGATCGCTGGTTGAGTTTCTGGCTGGCAACAACCTCGCTCGATACCGCGCAACGGGAACTCGCGCAACAGATCACCTCGGCCTTTCTGCGCGTCAATCGGACATTAGACAATACAGCTACCGAAGAACGGCGGGCGAAGGCGATGGCCCAGGTCGAACCGGTTGAAGTAAAGGTGCTGGCCGGCGAGATGATTATCCGCGCAGGCGAGATCGTAACGCCGGCCCACATTGAGAAATTACAGGCAACCGGAGCAATGCCGCGCCCGCTGGGTTGGTCTGAACTGCTTGGGTACGGCTTACTGGCGGCGATCCTGACCGCAGGTATCAGTGGCTATCTCCACGTATTCCAGCCTAAACTGATGACCCATCCACGCGCACTTACCACCTTAATGTTCAGTATTGTAGTGACGCTGCTCCTGGCACGTCTCACCTTGCTGGTCTACAATGAACGACCCATCTTCTTCCCGCTGGCAGTGCTGGCAGTCGTTACTACGATTGTATTTACAGGTCAGATCGGCTTTGCCGTTAGCCTGCTGGCAGCGGTAGTGATTAGCGTGATGGAAGGGAATGATCTGACGCTGGCCGCAACCCTGTTTGCCAGTTGCACCAGTGCGATCCTGCTGACACGTCAGGCTGATCGGCTCCGTTCGTTTTTAATCGCCGGTTTCGGAGTTACGGCGACAATTACGATCCTGGAGACAACCTTCTGGCTAAGCCAGCAGGCCATCTTTACCCTTTCGGGCTTCAGTGGCTGGATCGCAACCACAGTGTTATCGGCACTTGCCAATGGTGGATTGACAACCATTCTCACCTTTGGCCTCTTTAATGTGGTTGGCCGACTGGCCGGTCAGGTAACGGCATTGCAGTTGATGGAACTGGCCCATCCATCACAACCACTCTTACGTAAACTGATTCGGGAAGCTCCGGGCACCTATTACCATAGCGTTGCGGTGGGTAATCTGGCCGAGGCCGCTGCCGAAGCTATCGGCGCCGATGCGCTCTTACTGCGGGTTGCGGCGTATTACCACGACATCGGCAAAACGATACGACCGGCATTTTTTACCGATAATCAAATGGGGCGTGAGAACGTCCATGATGATCTCGATCCGTACATCAGTGCCCAAATCATCATCGACCATGTACGTGAGGGGATCAAAATGGCGCGAGCTGCCCATCTTCCAGAGCAGATTATCGACTTTATCGCTACCCATCATGGAACCGGCCTGGTGCGCCATTTCTACCAACTCGCCTTACAACGTTACGACCACGTTGATGAGCGTGATTTTCGTTATCCCGGCCCACGTCCCCAAACCCGCGAACAGGCTATCCTGATGCTGGCCGACTCGGTTGAAGCGACGGTACGGGCCAAAGCCCAACACGGCAAACTCATCGCAAAGCGCAATGGCGACACGAGTGAACGAACAACGCCTGGCGCGGTAACGCTCGATGAGCTGGTGCAATCCATCATCGATGCGCGCGTTCGTGAAGGCGAACTCAACGATGCTCCGCTGACGATGCGCGAACTAGGGCAGATTAAAACCGTCTTTGTGAATAATCTCCAATCCATCTACCATCCCAGAGTGGATTATGCGCCATCGCTCGTGCGAACCTGAAGGAGTAGAGTTGTGATGTACACTGCCGACAGCCCAATTCTTGGCCCGCAAACCGCGGCAATGGATCAGATGAGCCGTTATATCCTCAGTCGTCCACACGGTGAGTATACCGAAAAGGATATTGCCGATGTGATTATTCCGGCGTATCTCCGGGTCTGTATCCCGGTCGGGGTTGATCCGGTGCTGGCAGTGGCCCAGATGATCCATGAGACCGGCAACCTTACCAGTTTCTGGAGCCAGCGCCCCCAACGGAATCCGGCGGGAATTGGGGTAACCGGGCAGTGGCAACTTCATCAGCCGACCGATCTGCGCGGGTGGGCGTATAATACCCAACGTCAGCGTTGGGAAGCCGGGGTAAGTTTTGCGACCTGGGCGGATGATGCGATTCCGGCCCATATTGGTCGTCTACTGGCTTATGCTCTGCCTGAAGGAAGTGAAACCCCACCGCAGCGGGAACTCATTGCCAAAGCGCTCAGCTACCGGCCATTCCCACGGGCGTTTCGCGGGAGCGCCCAAACCATCAAACAACTGGGTCGCGCCCACAATCCACTTGGTGCCCAGGGGGCCGGTTGGGCCAGTCCTGGCCATACCTACGGTGAGGCGATTGCGCGCCTGGCCAATCAAATTCTGGCTGTACCGCTGGAATGAAACCGAGAGGTATGCTGCGTTCTGGTATGGTTCGAGAAAACGCGAAAGTTCTTTGGTGCGGAAGCACTGCAACCCATTGATGTATACAATTACCTGCGAAGATATACCACATGCATCGTCAATCCATCACCCGTTCAAGCCATAGGAGGAAGACTGGTATCATTAGAGCAGCTATTTGACTTGTCACTAAAGCCCGGCAATATGTTATACTACGGCCAGCACCTGCATACAATTCCACTACGGTGACAGGAACTCGTTCCTATGAACAACACATTCGTCGCAATTGCCGATGCACTACGAGCACATCTTCCGTCGCTTCCCCCAGCCGAACGTCCATTGCTCGTCGCATTAGCCGATGCGTTGAGTACCGGTGATCCCTCGCACCTGTTGACTCTGCTGCGTAACGGCGGATCGATCAGTGCCGGTTTCAACCGCCTTGATGCAGTCCGTCGCCAGGCAACCGGCTTACTGGCCGATAACCCGGCAGCAGCGGGGCCAATTGCCGACATTGTGGCCGAGGCGCAACGAGTGTTAATCGCGGAAGAAGAGACGATGCTGCGACGCGAGCATATGCTCAATCAGCGCCTTGAACAGAGTTTTCTGACCTCACCGCTGGCAACGCTCGAAGCTAATGAGTACGGTATCATTACCCGCTGGAATTCGGCTGCCGAACGTATTTTTGGCTGGAGTGCAGCCGAAGCGGTTGGCAAAAATGCTATTGAACTGCTGGTCCCGAACATTGCCCGCGAACACGTCGAAGCGATTGTCCAGGCTCTCCTGAGTGGTCAGGCAAAGAATAGCCGCAATGAAAACATCACGAAAGATGGCCGCATTATCATTTGTCAGTGGTACAACGCGGTTTTGTACCATCCTGATGGAAGAGTTGCCGGCTGGTTGTCGCAGACCGAAGATATTACCGAACAGATTCGTGCCGAAGAAGCCCTGCGCGAGAATCAACGCCGCCTCGATAGGTTAATGCGTAATTTGCCCGGCATTGCATATCGATCCCGCAAGGATGGGCGCTGGACGGCTGAGTTTATGAGTGAAGGGGCGCTTGAGGTTACTGGTTATCCGGCCAGCGATTTTATGCCGGACGGTGATCAACCGCTGCGCCGTTATTTTGGTGATCTCATCCTGCCTGAAGACCGCGAGGCAGTGAAGGAGAGTGTGCAGACGGCAATTGCTCAGCAGCGCCAGTTTGAGATTACGTACCGGATCCGTCACGCTGATGGCAGCATTCGTTGGGTGTGGGAACGCGGAACAGGTGTGTTTAATGAGACGGGTCAGTTGGAAGCTATCGAAGGCTTCATTACTGATGTCACTGCTGAACGGCAGGCTGCTGAAGAGCGCCAGGCGTTAAACGAGCGTATTATTGCTGCGCAAGAAGCCGCCCTCCGCGAATTAAGCACGCCAATTGTCCCGATCAGTCGAGGGGTGATTGCGATGCCGCTCATCGGCAGTATCGATAGCACTCGCGCCCAACAGGTGATCGAATCCTTGCTGGAAGGCGTGAATACAAGTGGGGCCCACATTGTGATCCTCGATGTAACCGGTGTACCGGTGGTTGATACACAGGTTGCCAACACGCTGTTACGTTCGGCTCAGGCTGTACGTCTGCTCGGTGCCGAAGTTCTCTTAACCGGCATCCGGCCAGAAGTTGCCCAAACCATTGTCGGATTGGGGCTTGATATGAGCCACATTCGCACGCTGGCAACGTTGCAAGATGGCATTACATATGCACTTGGCCGGCAATCCCTCGGCCAGACCATAGTCCACCGCATAAGATAAAGGAGTCGATGATGATGCTCGAACGTGCCCAGGCGTTGGCGGATGAAATTATTCGCATCCGCCGTGACATTCATGCCCATCCCGAACTCGGCTTTCAGGAACATCGTACCGCTGCGCTCGTTGCCGATACGCTCCACGAAATTGGCGGAATTAAGGTTACTACCGGCGTCGCCAAAACCGGTGTAGTCGGTGAGTTGGGTGATGGTGATGGTCCGGTTATTGCCATCCGCGCCGATATGGATGCGCTCCCGATACAGGAAGAGAACCAGGTTGAATATGCTTCAACGAATCCAGGCGTCATGCATGCCTGTGGCCACGATGCCCATACCGCCATGCTGCTCGGTGCTGCCCACCTGTTGCGTGAGCGCTTTGCGGCTGAACAGTTGCGTGGCCGGGTGCGCTTCCTGTTCCAGCCGTCTGAAGAGGGTTGGGATGATGAGGTAAAGAGTGGTGGTTTGCGGATGGTTGAAGAGGGTGCATTGGATGGGGTTGATGCCGTTATTGCCCTGCACGTCGACTCAACCCTGCCCGTTGGTCAGGTGACCATCCGCGGCGGTTGGACCTCGGCTGCCGTTGATGATTTTAAGGGCTATATCCGCGGTACCGGCGGCCACGGTGCATACCCACATCTCGGCACCGATCCGGTGTTTATGCTTTCACACGTTCTGAATGCGCTGTTTGGTATTCGCGCCCGCCTGATCAACCCGATGGAACCGGCTATTCTCAGCGTTGGCACCGTGCGGGGTGGCCATGCTTCCAACGTTATTCCGAGCGAGATCTTCGTGCAGGGAACCCTGCGTAGCTTCAGCGAAGAAGTACGCGCTAAACTGGCCCGCGAAGTTGAACGCGCCTTCGCAGTGGCGGAAGCATTTGGCGGGAGCGCTGAAGTCAAGATCACCCGCGGCTATCCCGCTGGTTGGAACGACGAGCGTGTAGCCGAGTGGATGAGCAATGTTGCCGGTGATTTTCTTGGCGCTGATGCGATTGATCGTTCGCGCACCGGGATGGGAGCAGAAGATTTTGCCTACATGACGAAAAAGGCACCAGGTGCCATGCTGATGCTCGGTGCCGCGATCAATGACGGCATCGTGCGCGGGCACCATACCCCCATCTTCGACATTGATGAACGCGCACTCCCCATTGGCACCGCTATCCTGGCCGAGACCGCTCTCCGCTTTCTGCGCGGAGAAGTGAAACTGTAGTCGACTACTACCAGGGAGGGTAGAGAAACAACCTGCCCTCCCTGATCTTCACCCTGCCAGTCCCCCTAGCTTCTGCCAGTAACGAGCCAGACCACGCCAGCTCAATGTTAATGGGCCGGTCTGCTGAATAATTGCCAACTGTTCGGCTGGCGAGAGCGTAGCCGCTTCATTCGCCAATGCCGCTTCTAACACAGCCGTTCCAGTCTGTTCATCATGGCCGGCAATCAGACTTTGGCGGACAATCTCGGCCCATTGCTGCAAGCGCAGCCGGGCATCGGCCAGATGAAAGGCGACATCGTCATAGGCACCAAAGTGGGTCAGACACAACCACTGCGGACGCAATTGCTCAATCAAATCGTGAGTGCGCGACCACGCTTCCAGATCGATATCAGGCGGCGGTGTCGCCGGCCTGGTCATCCGCACTCCCGGTAGGCGGACACCGGTATTATCACCCACAAAGGCAGTACCATTCGCCTCGTCAAACCAGATCAGGTGATGTTTCGCGTGCCCAGGAGCATCAAATGCGCGCAGCGGATGACCTCTGAGGTATAACGTCTCACCACCGGTGTAGGTACGAATCCGTTCGTGAGCCACCGGACGCACATCACCCCACAAAGTTGCCATGCGATCAGCGTAAAGCTGGGCTGCGCTATTGAGCAACCGTGAAGGATCGATCAAATGTGGCGCACCGCGCTCGTGAACATGAATCGTCAGATGCGGATTCTCTGCGGCAAGCAGACCAGTTGCGCCGGCATGATCGAGATGGATATGCGTTAACACAATCGCTCGCAGATCGGCGACCGTCAACCCGTGCGCACGTAATCCGGTACGCAGGGCTGCCAGCGTACTGGCCGGCCCCGGATCAACCAGCGCCGGTTCGTCACCCAACAGCAAGAATGTACCGATCACATGAGGCCGACCAAGATGGTGAACATCAATTAAGGCAACGTTATGTGGTGTCGGATAGATTTCCATAAGGTTGTAGATAAACCTCAACGACAATTTTGCGATATAAGTATCTGCATTGTAACATAATGTCAGTTCGGGTTGAGTCGACACGGGGTGAAGTCCGGCCATTGACGTTCCTTCACGGTAGCGATTGCACGGCTGTGGCGTCACATATCGCCGATTGCAGATCTGTCAAGCGACTCGATACCGCTTCACCATGACCATCCGGCACGACTCGAACGACCGGTGTGAACATTAGCGCGCCTGTGGTATGCAGGTGTCGCAACCATTCCAGGGAGCACTCACTGCTGCCGGATAGAATCTCCTCAACGTGCAGTTCAGGGGCGGATGAAAAGTTCTACTTCATCAGGAAGCTCTGAATCAAACCTCTAACCTCTCCTCTCCCGTGCCGCGAGGGGTCAATGGCGAGGGCGGTCAGGTTGTCCGCAAGACGCTCTCAAACGCTGTCCGCCATTGAATCACGGGCAGGAGTATCTGTGCCACAGGTCTGGCGTACAGTACCACTACTTCCGATCCACCACACACCCCAGAGACGCACAGTTGTTACGCCAGTGCAGCATCTGGAGACTGCAAACGATAGCGGTTATCGACAGATCGCGGCGAACAACGCATGGGCTGCTGCTATCTGCGTTCAACTCACACTTACCGACCATCGTGCGTTGCAGGCTTGCCCAGAAACGCCTTATCAGGATGGCATGGAGATTGGCGGTTGTACCTCTCACCCAATACCGGAGCGCGTTGGGGGCAAAAGCGTGGCTTCCGCACTGCAAGTGATGCAACCCAGGCACTACAACAGGAAAAAAGCCTATTTAGTAGCGCGTTCTCTGGATGCAAGCTACGCCTGTAGAGGCCTGGCACCAGGGTATGGGTTATACTCAACCGCCGGGGAGAAATACATCACGACAATTCTTCATCAAATCTACTCAAATTCTCATCAAGTTCTGCACAATACCGTGCTACAACTCTCTCGAAGAATAGTATTCGCAGACGTGAGGTACCCAATGGAACAAGAACACCGCGATCTTTTCGACCTTGGCCTTCAGGCCGATCTGACCATGCTGCAACAGTCACCGCTGACTCGACGCCGTCTCTTAAAGTTGGGGTTGGTCGGGATTACCAGCTTTCTGGCCGGTTGTACACCCTTCGCCGGTCAGTCATCTACGCCAACAGGTGGGCCAACGTCCACCTCTGTGGCAGGTTCGGGTAGTGTATCCAGCCCGACAGCGCTACCAGCCAGTCCCACAGCACTACCGGCCAGTCCAACGGTAGCCGCCACTGTTAGCACGCCTACCACGGCAGTCACGCCAACTGCAGCCCCGGTTGCCGAATGTGTTTCACCGATTCCAACCGAGACTGCGGGCCCCTTCCCTGGGGATGGCTCGCAGGGGGCAAGTCTCAATGTGCTTGCCCGATCCGGTGTGGTACGCCAGGACATTCGGACGAGCCTCGGCACCGGTAACCTTGCCGCCGGCATTCCGCTCCGTCTGGAATTGAAGCTGGTGCGGGCCGGTGGCGATTGTGCGCCACTCGCCGGTTATGCGTTGTACGCCTGGCATTGTGATGCGCAGGGACGCTATTCAATGTACAGCAGTGGGGTGGAAGGCGAGGATTATCTGCGCGGGGTGCAGGCTGCTGATGCGAACGGGATTGTTGTCTTCCAAACCATCTTCCCCGGATGCTATTCTGGACGCTGGCCGCACGTCCACTTTGAAATCTATCCTTCGCTGGATCAGGCCACCAGTGCACGCAATGTGGTGCACACCTCACAACTGGCTCTCCCGGAAGATATTTGCCGGCAAGTCTACGCTGATCCGCAATACGGTAACAGTTTGAATAATCTTGGTCGTATTTCGCTGGAGCGCGACGGCATCTTTCGCGATGGCTGGCAGACCCAGATGGCAACAGTGACCGGATCGCTGAACGATGGCCTGGTAGCCCGGCTAACAATTGGTGTGCCGGGGGTGTAGAGATAACGGACGAAAGAGTAAAGGACTACACCTCACTCATCATTAGCCAGACACCTTAACTCTCGCGTAATCGGTCGGGAAGTGCAGTGCGGAAGCCCGACTTCCGCACGCGACCCGGCTGGGCATGGGTGATTGTTTGTGTCATCACGCAATGTGATCGGTCATAGCCTGACAGGAAATCGCTGTTTCCAAATACAAAACAGCGTTATCCCAACTGTCATATCTTGATGAAAAAATTGCCATCCTATCGCCCCTACTGCTCTGCTATCATATACTACAGGTTGTACGCAAACAGCTCAGGAGATACGGCTCCCCATCCTGAGAAATCTCCCCCCAGAGTGCGGATCTCCGACAGCCATACCACACATTGATGAGGTGATCAACGTATGCTGATCCGCTCTTGGCGCCTGCTATGCGGCACGATCTGTCTCGGCCTCTTGATCATCGCCACCTTGCCCCGCCTGCCTGCACCTCCACTCCTTGCCCAATCCGACCCGATGCAACAGGTGATCGAGCTGACCAACCAGATACGGATGGCCAACGGTCTATCGCCACTCAAGCGGAACGATAACCTGCAACAGGCAGCGGTGTTCATCGTCGAAGACAACGCCAGTCGCAACCTCCTCTCACACACCGATGTCCAGGGACGAAGTATGGGTCAGCGCTTTATCGCCTTTGGCTACAACTACTCCATAGCGGCTGAAAACCTGGCGGCAGGGTATGGTTCCCCGGACGCTGTAATCAATGGCTGGATGAACAGCGATGGTCATCGGGCAAATATTCTGCGGAACGGCCTGTGCGAGATGGGTGCCGGTTACACCTACCGCAGTGGGACAACCTACGGCCATTTCTGGTCGCAGACCTTCGGCTGCCGCTGGAATACCTATCCGGTGGTGATCAACGGCGAAGCGGCGACCACCACCTCATCAACGGTGCAACTGTACATCTACGGGGCAGGATGGGCCGAACAGATGCGATTGAGCAATGATGGTGTGACCTGGACGGCGTGGCAGCCGTACAGCACCACCTACACCTGGACGTTAGCCAGCGGCAGCGGTGAACGCACCGTCTTCGTGCAGATCCGCCAGGGTGCGACAACCTACCAGGCGAGTGATACGATTGTGGTGCAGCAGGCCAGTAGCTCACCAACAGGGATACAAGTGCATATTCCACTGGTGGTACGATAAATCATCTGCGGAGCAGGATACGCAATCTATACGGCGATTAACCGGCCGTTGTTGGATTTGGTCGTATCCTGCTCTGTGTTATGAGAAGCTATTTCAAGCTATCAGATTTTGGGCAACCAGGTCTCATTTGCCCTACGCTTCCTGATACGTTGCCAGACAGGAAGCATTGCACTTGTTTATCAATCCAAACCATAAATCCATGTAAAACATTTGTTCTAAAAACCCTTAACACACCCACAAACCCATGTGGGATAATGTGGGATAGTGTGGGATAATGTGTGATAACTGGTGTCAACCGATTCTGCCGATCAGGTATAATCTGTTACGTGGTCATCAGTTTATCACGTATGAAATAAACTCTGTGAATACACCATCTTCGACCTCTGTCGCCAACCTGCTCGCACTGGCCGATTTTGCCGAACGTGTGCGGGCAAATGTTGAACGGGTTATTATTGGCAAAACGGCAGCGATAGACTTACTGCTCATCGCTTTGATGTGTGGTGGGCACGTGTTGATTGAGGATGTCCCTGGGGTGGGCAAGACGATGCTGGCCCGCGCCCTGGCTCTATCGCTGGGATTGCGTTTTCAACGGGTTCAGTGTACTCCCGATCTGTTGCCCAATGACCTCACCGGTGTCAGTGTCTACCGCCCACAGAACGGGCAATTTGTCTTCCAGCCCGGCCCACTTTTCAGCCACGTGGTGCTGGTTGATGAGATCAATCGCGCAACGCCGCGCACGCAGAGCGCCTTGCTCGAAGCGATGGGGGAAGGGCAGGTGAGTGTTGACGGTGTGACGCATCGTTTGCCAGAACCGTTTCTGGTGCTGGCTACCCAGAATCCGATTGAGTTTGAAGGTACCTTTCCCTTACCCGAAGCGCAGCTTGATCGCTTTCTGCTCCAGATTCAGCTCGGTTATCCCTCACCGGCTGATGAGTTGCAGATGTTGACGACGCTCGCCGGCGATCATCCCATTACACAAGTGACGGCAGTGGTTGACGGGTCGCAGATACCGGCACTGCAACGAATAGTCTACACCGTGCGCGTCGCACCGTCACTGCGTGAGTATCTGGTGCGGCTGGCGCAGCAGTTGCGCAGCCATCCCGATCTGGCGCTGGCGATGAGTCCACGAGCGACGCTGGCGCTGTTTCGTGCCGGGCAGGCGCGGGCAGCGCTGGCCGGACGCGATTATGTGTTGCCTGACGATTACAAGGCGCTGGCCGAGCCGGTGTTGAAGCATCGTCTGCTGGTGCGTCCGGCAGCCGCAATCCGTGGCCGCACCAGTGCTGACGTTTTGGCCGAGGTGTTAGCCAGCGTGGAATTACCGCTAGAGTAGTGCTGTTTCGCCTGGAGAAGGAGCAACCACGATGGCAGTGTTGACGCTTACCCGTGATGGCCCGATTGCCACCCTTACGCTACAGCGACCAACCGTTCACAATGCCTTCAACCCCGATGTGATCGCCGGAATTACTGAGGTCTGCACCGATCTACGCGATGATCCTGCCGTGCGAGTGCTGATCTTGCAGGGAGAGGGGCCGTCATTCTGTGCCGGCGCCGATCTCAACTGGATGCAGGCCAGTCTCAACTATTCACGTGAAGAGAATCTGGCCGATGCTTCTCGCCTTGATGCGATGTTCACGGCCCTCGACACACTGCCGCAAGCGGTGGTTGCCAGGGTACACGGGGCAGCGCTCGGTGGTGGGGTGGGGCTGGTCTGTTGCGCCGACTATGTGGTTGCGGCTGAAGAGGCTGTTTTTGGGTTAACTGAGGTGCGCCTGGGTCTGCTGCCGGCGGTTATTGCCCGCTTTGTGACCGCGAAAATCGGCTTTGGGCATGCCCGCGCCCTGTTTGTGACCGGGCGCCGGATCAAGGCAGCGCAGGCGCTGGCGATTGGGCTGGTACACGAGGTGGTACCGGCTGATCAACTCGATCAGGCTGTTGACCGTGTCGTGCGCGATTTGTTGCAGGCCGGACCACGTGCGATAGCGATGAGTAAAGCGTTGTTGCAGGTGGTGCGCACCGGTTCACTCGACGAGGTGCGACGGCTGGCAATCGAAGCGATTGCCTCTGCCCGTACCGGTGCCGAGGGCCAGGCCGGGTTGCGGGCGTTTCTCAATCGTCAGTCACCACCGTGGGCACCAGAGCAGAAATAGACAGGCACCGACCCTGGACTGAAGTTACGCTGGTACGGAAATGGCGCACCGGCTGATGCCTGTACTATGTGAATGATTGAATGAGTCAGGCCCCGCGTTTGCCCCGCTCCTGCGGCCGCCGGATGAAAAGCCTGCCATTCGTCGGAGAGAGAGGGCTGGCGCGTCAAACACGCTGAGGTTACACTGGTACGGGAATGGAGCACCGGCTGATGCCTGTACTATGTGAATGATTGAACGAGTCAGTACTCGCGTTTGCCCCGCTCCTGCGGCCGCCGGATGAAAAGCCTGCCATTCGTCGGAGAGAGAGGGCTGGCGCGTCAAACACGCTGAGGTTACACTGGTACGGGAATGGAGCACCGGCTGATGCCTGTACTATGTGAATGATTGAACGAGTCAGTACTCGCGTTTGCCCCGCTCCTGCGGCCGCCGGATGAAGAGCCTGCCATTCGGCGGTGAGAGAGGGCTGGCGTGTTAAACACGCTGAGGTTACGCTGGTACGGAAATGGCGCACCGGCTGATGCCTGTACTATGTGAATGATTGAATGAGTCAGGCCCCGCGTTTGCCCCGCTCCTGCGGCCGCCGGATGAAAAGCCTGCCATTCGTCGGAGAGAGAGGGCTGGCGCGTTAAACACGTTCACGGTGACTGCTACGGTAGATAGTGAGAGCCATCCTGCGATGGAGTATCCGGTGTGACGTATCCAATGAGCTTTGGTCGTAATCGCAACATCAATGCTGCTTGAAAAGGTGCTATCGTATGCCTGCATTCATTATTCGCCCCGCCATTGGCACCGATATACCTGATTTAGCCCGCTTGATCGTCGAATTGTATCACTCTGAATTGCCAGGTGCGCTCAGTGGCTGCCGGGCCGGACAAGAGCGGTTGTTAGCCTATACGCTGCAAGCCAATGGCGAAGCGGCCCTCACAAACAGACTGGTGGTATGTGACGATCAGCAACGGGTTATCGGTACCGGCATGCTGCAATTCCCCAACGAGCCGGCTTACGAGCGAGCGCCACGGGGAACGATTGCAGCAGCAGTGCGTGAGCTTGGGATCGGGCCAACCCTCAAACTGGCAAGTGTGGTGGCGCGTAGCCTGATAGGTGTGTATCGTCATACCGATCCGCAGAGTGCCCTGATCCATTCGGTCGTGATCACTGCTGCGGCCCGTGGTCAGGGGGCCGGGCAGACATTGATGGCAGCCCTCGAGGAGCAGATTAGATCACGTGGATTGCCCCGATCCCGTTTGCAAGTGCTGGCGAACAATACTGCCGCCCAACGCTTCTATCGGCGGTGTGGGTATGATGAAATCTGGCGACTGGATGGCTGGCGTGCTCGCCTGGGCTGGCCGAGCCTGGTGATGGAGAAGGTGCTGGTATAAATCACTGCTGTGTTGTCGGTATACATCCGGCCAGATCGTCATCAGGTTGTCGTCGCCGAACAAAACGTGATTGTAAACGGTCGCCCAATGGCTCCCGTTGGACAATAACTCTCGCAGAGCGGGCAAAAATTGCAGGCATCGGCATTGACAATCACTGCGTATCCATCACGGACAGCAACCGCATGGGTTGGGCAGAGTGCTACACAGAGACCACAGCCGTTGCAACGGTTGCGATCAATCTCAGGAAGTTGTGGTACGTGGATTGCAGATTGAGTTGTGTTCATAGTATTTCTCCGGTTCATCATCTTCTGCAATCCACTATAATGAGAACGACGGTACGGTTGCAGTGACAATCGTCACAGCGCAGGTGGTCATTGGACAACGAACGCATCGCTCAATTGCGCCGGGTGAGTTTTTGCACTCACCTCCCTGATACAGTATTGCAGGCACTGGCAGCCACGGCCTTCCCACGCTCGTACCCCGCCAGTGCATTGATTGTCCTTGCCGGTGAGCCACCACAGGCAATGTACGCCGTGGTAGCGGGACGGGTCAAGCTAACCCGCATTGCGCCGAGTGGCCGCGAACAGATCGTGAATGTCATGGGGCCGGGTCAGCACTTCAATGCGGTACCGATTTTCGATGAAGGGCCTTGCCCGGTGAATGTGGAAGCGATTACTGATGTTGAGGTGCTGGAATTCTCCATCACAGCAATGCGGCAACTGGTGCATGAACACCCGGCGCTGGCGATGGCCCTGCTCCGGGAGTTTGCCACTCGCCTGCGCCACATGGTCAATCTGATCGATAACATTGCGCTACACAGTGTACAAGGCCGTCTGGCGCAGTTGCTACTCAATCGGGCAATTGCTTCGGAAAAGGGTGAGTTGATGGCACCGTTGACACAGGCCGAAATGGCTGCCATGATCGGTACCGTGCGCGAGATGGTGAGTCGGACACTGCACCAGTTTGAGATGCAGGGGATGATCCGTATCGAACGCGGCGCAATCGCGATTTGCGACCGCGCCGCGCTGGCTGCCTGTGCTGAGACCTAGATTCAGATTAGCCGCTTACACGCTGTAATGCCGCGATTGCCCCCCGACTGATCAGATCACTGTCGTTGACAATCGTGATGAACCGAAAGCCAAGCGCCGCCAGATCGGCGGCCCATTCCGGGCTGGCGTAGATGCCGGCAACCAGGTGATGCCGTCGACAAACCTCAACCACCCGGCTAAGCGCCGCTCGGAAGGGTGGGGCTGCGAAATCCACCGGTACGGGAAGCCCTAAACTCAAGCTGAGATCAGCCGGCCCGACATAGAGGCCATCAATGCCCGGCACAGCAGCAATTGCCTCAAGCTGGTCGAGGGCGCCGGCCGTTTCGATCATCGGCATAATGAACGGCAGGCGCGCCACCATGGCCGGTTCGGCCACCCCATACACAACGCCAACCCGCACCGGCCCATAACTCCGGATGCCCTCTGGAGGAAAACGACAGGCAGCAACCAGCGCCTGGGCATCGGCTGGGCCGGTAATCAACGGCGCAATAATTCCGGCAGCACCCCGATCCAGAGCGCGCATAATCGCTGCCGGTTCGTTCCACGCTAAGCGAACAAAGACCGGACACCGTCGGTCAATGGTATGCAGGATTTGCAATGCGGTTGGATCGTCGATCAAGCCGTGCTGCAGATCAATGGTGAGCGAGGGAAATCCGGCTGCGGCCAGTAGCTCAGCGCTCCAAGGGCTGGGAATGGTGAGCCACGCATTGTAGATCACAGCGTCGCTTGCCCAGCGTTGGCGAAGGTGATCAACCATAGCTTGTATCTCCATACTATCAGCGAACATCTGCATGGTAGCACGGTTGCAGAGTGGGGAAAAGGGTCAGCGTAGGAGCAGAAGTTATCTCATTGATCACTGGCAGAATGATCGTGACGATCATACCTGGCATCCCCGTGACCAGCAGGTCAACGGCGTGACACGCGCCTGATTGTGAGCACGGCTGGCGCGGCAGTGTGGCTACTGCACTCCAAACGATACGACACGCGCATGACGAGCGGGCAAGGAAACCAATCCAGTGGGTGATGGCACCGTAGGCGGTCGCCAGCGCTGCTCGCTGCCATACCGGTGTGCCGGGATCAGGATAGGTTGTCGTTGGTGATTGGCAAGCGTTCACGAGCCTGTGCGACCGTCTAGTAGCACGACCACACAGCTTCATGAGATGCGTTCTCAACACATCACTGTAACACCCATTGAAAAAGAAGTTGTGACTTCTGTCACATTAACAATGAACGCTCTTTGCTACGATTGGCTCAGTAAGGCACAGGCTTAGACAGAAGGAGAAAACAAATGGTTCGCTCACTGATTATTGCAGTACTGGTTACCTTACTGGCCGGTTGTGCGACTGCTCCTACTCCTACCGGCGTCCAAATGCCGGTCGTGCCGACAGTTGCTCCAGCCATGGAAGTGACTAATGAGGTGATGTTGCCGGCCAATGCAGTTCCGGCGCCGGTTGGTTCCCGCCCGGCACAGACGGTAACCGTAGAGCTGACGACTCGCGAAGTGGTAGGTTACCTCGGTGATGGCAGTACCTATACGTTCTGGACGTTCAACGGCACGGTTCCTGGCCCGATGATCCGGGTACGGGTCGGTGATACCGTCGAACTCTCGCTCACCAATGCGCCTGACAGCCAGTTGCCGCACTCGATTGATCTGCACGCAGTGACCGGCCCGGGTGGTGGGGCGGTGGCGACGCAGGTTGCTCCTGGTCAGACCAAGAGCTTCCGCTTCCAGGCGCTTAACCCCGGTGTCTACGTGTACCACTGCGCAACGCCGCATATTCCGTCCCACATCGCCAATGGGATGTACGGGCTAATCGTCGTGGAACCTGAAGGTGGTCTGCCGCCGGTTGATCGCGAGTTCTACATTATGCAAGGTGATTTCTACACCCAACAAGATCACGGCACCAAGGGCCATCTAACCTTCAACCCACTGGCAGTGAAGGACGAAAACCCGACCTATATCGTCTTCAACGGCCGGGCTGGCGGTTTAACAGGCGATAATGCGATGAAGGCACGGGTAGGCGAGACGGTACGGCTGTTTGTTGGCGTAGGTGGCCCGAACGTGAGCAGCAACTTCCACGTGATCGGCGAAATCTTCGACACCGTCTACGTCGAGGGTGGTAGCCTGCAGAACCACAATGTACAAACGACCCTCATCCCGGCAGGTGGAGCGGTCATCATCGAGTTCAAAGTGGAAGTGCCGGGCACCTACATCCTGGTCGATCACGCCCTCAGCCGCTCGATTGACAAGGGTGCAATCGCCAAAATTGAGGTCAGTGGCGACCCCAATCCGACGGTCTTCGACGCGCCAGAACTGAACACTGCCGGCCACTGAGATCAAGGTTCAGGTTCGTCGGTCACCGTCACCCCCAGCGCCCGCTCGATCCGGTCGAGACGGGCGCTGATCGTGCGTCGCCACGCCTCTTGTTCGACCAGATTGACGCGCGTGCGGTAAAGTATCTCTTCCTGTAACCGGCGTACACCCCCGACCCGGTCGGCCAGTAAGCCGATGAGAAAGATAATCAACGCCATTAAAATCAGGATACTCCCCACCAGCAAAGACTGATCATTGGTGGCCGAGAGCACGCCCAGGCGCCGACCGATAAAGACGAACGCAGCCCATCCCAGCAACACAATGCCTGGCGTCGCGAAGAAGAGCGCAATGTAGCTGAAGACTTTGAGGGGTTCGTAGGTCGTGTAGGTGCGGGCGATGATGGCGGCCTGCCGCTTGATAAAATTCCAGTTGCCGCGGTGCAGGCGAGAGGGACGCTGCACAGGATTGGTCTTGATGGGAACCGCCACAATTGTGAGCCGCCGTTTACCGGCCTGGATCAGATTTTCAACCGTATACGAAAAATCGGAGGTTACAAAGGTGCGCAGCGCAGCTTCGCGTGACAGCGCCCGAAAACCCGACACGGTATCGGGCACATTTGTCTCGGATGCCCAGCGTACCACTGCACTACCGATATGTTGTAACGCCTTTTTCAGAGGGGAGAAATGCTCAATCTGATGCACCTGCCGGTCACCGATCACAATGTCGGCCTTGCCGGCAAGGATCGGTGCAATGAGATGCGGAATTTCGCTCCCTGGATACTGGTTGTCGGCATCGGTATTGACAATAATATCAGCACCGAGACGCAACGCGGTATCGATACCGGTCTGGTATGCGGTTGCCAGCCCCTTGTTGGCAGTATGACGTACCACATGATCAGCACCGGCATTCAGAGCGACTGTAACCGTATCATCGGTACAGCCATCATCAATAATCAACACCTCAACCTGATCCACGCCGGGGATCTGCCGGGGAACAGCACGAATGACATCGGCGATAGTATCGCGTTCGTTGAGGGCCGGAATCTGCACTATCAGTTTCATGCCCGTCCTGCTTGAATATTGTCCGGTGTCGTAAGCCGGTGAGGGCTGCCACGCAGAGTTGCCCTACCGTGCCTCGACGGGCAGCCCTGGTGGTTGCCCCTACCCTGGCTGAGAGGGACGCCACCAGGGTTGCCCCTGGCTTGCCTCAACGGAGGAGAGCCTCACGGATTGTCCCTACTTGGCACCGACCTCACCACGAATAAAGCGCTCGGTCAAATCGCGCGCTTCATAGTCGGTGAACTGGCGAGGCGGTGTCTTCATAAAATAGCTGCTGGGGCCGTAGAGTGCGCCGGCAATCCCCCGATCAAGAGCCAGTTTAGCACAGCGAATGGCATCGATCACCACGCCCGCCGAGTTGGGCGAGTCCCACACCTCCAGTTTCAGCTCCAGATTGAGCGGCACGTCGCCGAAGGTGGTGCCTTCCATACGGATGTAGCACCACTTGCGATCCCCCAGCCACGGTACATAGTCGCTCGGCCCGACGTGTACCTGTTCAGCCGGCAACTCGTACCCCAACTGTGAAGTGACGGCATTGGTCTTGCTGATCTTCTTGCTCTCCAGACGCTCACGTTCGAGCATGTTGAGAAAGTCGGTATTGCCGCCGAAATTCAACTGGTAGGTACGGTCGAGACGAACACCACGCTCCTTGAAGAGGGTTGTCAACACGCGGTGAGTGATGGTTGCACCGACCTGACTCTTGATGTCATCGCCGATAATCGGCAGCCCCTTCTCCTCGAATCGGCGTCGCCAGTATTCCTGGCTGGCAATGAAGACCGGAATGCAGTTGATAAATGCACAACCGGCATCGAGTACCTGTTCTACGTACCACTTGGTTGCCATCTCACTGCCGACCGGCAGAAAATTGACGACAACATCCGTTTTTGTCTCGCGGAGAATGCCCACAATATCGTCGGTATCGCGCTTCGATTTACGGATCACCGTACTGAGGTACTTGCCGATGCCATCGTGGGTCATCCCACGAGATACCGGTACACCCAGCTTCGGTACATCGGCGAAGCGATAGGTGTTGTTTGGTTCGGCGAAGATCGCCTCGGACAGATCACGATCAACCTTGGTATCGGCAATATCAAATGCCGCCGAGAACTCGATATCGCCAATGTGGTAGCCGCCCAGGTTGACGTGCATCAGACCGGGGATGTCATCGCCATCACGGGCATTGCGGTAGTAATGGACGCCCTGTACCAGTGAGGAGGCGCAATTGCCAACGCCAATAATCGCAACGCGGATCTTCTTGCTCACAGCGCTTCTTTCCTTTCAACACAGCTTTATGAGGCAGTAGCCGCAGCGTGGCGGCGTGGATCAACACGACATTGTACTCTTGTCGCGACACTTTGTAAAATGCCGCGTTGTGGTGCGGTGCAGGTAAGGGGGTGACCGGGCAGGAATGCGTGCAGCCTCTACACAGGGCGATGTGTTGTGCGATGCGCAGACGTTGCGCGAACGCTGCGATGGCACCTGGATTGCGCGAAACGACCGTGAAACCGTGCGATGGACGTGCATCTATACAGCGCACAGGCGTGCAGAAGCAACAAATCGGACGCGCTGGATGCCAGAGGGATACTATCCAGGCAATGCCACATCAAATCTGATACAGCCCAGTACAGGACACACGATCCAACATGGAGCCTTTCTCTCGTATGACAATGTGAACGGCCCATGCACCGCCCGTAGGGGCGGGTTCGGAACCCGCCCCTACGGGACCTGTACCTCTGTATTATGCAAGTGATTCCTACGGATCGTCGCAAATAGGATCGATAGTCACGGAGGGCCGCCTATCCGGTGCCAGGCAATGATGCACAGTATCACTCAAGGTTTGCAGACCACTGCGGGGGTAGAACCATCAGCAAGGCTTTGCTGTGAAAAAAGTCACAGCGAGCTTTGTTGCAGCATCTTATGCTGGAACACAAGGAAACTCACTCGAACCACGTAGACAGCCTGACGGTAGTGTTGATAGAGACAGGTTCACAGCAATGGGGAGATACGCCATGACCATATCAAGGTATGCTTTTGGGTTGCGGGTAGCATTCGCTGCCGGCGTCATGGTGATGCTGGTTAGCGCGCTCTGGGCAGGCTTATTACGGATCGGCTGGGCTTTACCCTTCTCACCCATCGCGCTGGCTGCGCTCCACGGTCAACTTTTCGTTGGCGGCATGCTCGGTACAGTCATTGGGCTGGAACGGGCGGTAGCGATTGGGCGCCCCTGGGCTTTTGCCGGGCCACTGTTGACTCTCAGCGGTGGATTGGGATTGCTGCTGGGATTGCCGACTACCCTCGGTGCGTTGCTTATCAGTAGCGGCAGTTTTGGCCTGCTCATCATCTTTGCCACCCTGCTCAAGCGCCAACCGGCTCGTTTTCTGATTACGATGGCGCTCGGTGGGCTGGCGTGGTTCGGCGGTAACCTGATCTGGCTTAGTGGCAAACCTTTAGCGCTGGCCTCACTCTGGTGGATCGGCTTTCTGACCCTGACCATCTTCGGTGAACGGCTGGAACTGGGCAGGCTGCGCCAGTTGCCGGTTCATGCGTTCTGGAGCTTTAGTCTGAGTGTCGGGTTGATCTGGTTGGGGCTGTTATGGTCATTGTTTGATTATGTCAATAGCTCGCGCATTGCCGGCCTCGGCCTGCTGGGCAGTGGGTTGTGGTTATTAGCCTATGACATCGGACGCCGGACGATTCGCCGGCCTGGATTACCCCGCTTCAGCGCGACCTGTATGCTCTCAGGCAGTGCGTGGCTGGCAATTGGTGGCCTGCTGATGGTGATGGTTGGCGGTGTCTATGGCGGCTTTCCTTACGACGCCATCCTGCACAGCGTCTTTGTCGGCTTTGTCTTTGCGATGATTTTTGGACATGCTCCGATCATCATTCCCGCTCTGCTGAAGGTGCCGTTGCGCTTTAGCAACTGGAGTTATCTGCCCCTGGGATTATTACACCTCTCACTGGTACTGCGTATGACCGGTGATCTGCTGATGGTGATCGAACTACGGCGCTGGGGTGGGATGTTGAATGCGGTGAGTATTGTGGTGTTTCTGTTGATCACAGCGGGGAGTGTACTCGTCGCCCGCCAACAGCGGGTGGCGGTAGCGCATGACCAAATTGGGGTTCAGTGATGAGCAGCTACCTGCTGCCAACGATGAATGTGCATCCAGGCACCAGGCTTCTCTTTCCGCCGTAATGTCATTATGCGATGCAGGTATATACTTATCCTTGATTTTTGATCTGTTCAGCAAACTGTTGAAAATCACTTATTCGATGAAGTAATTCATACAGTTGTTCAAGGTCAACAGAAACGTATTCAGGCACCAGAATATTGCGTAATCCGACTATACCACAAAGTGTATTGGCCAGATGATGATCAACATAGCCGGCACAGTGTAGAAGGTCTATACATTCAGCATATGTGGAGGGGATTCCCAGGTTATGCCGGCTAACAATCTGGCAACTTATATCAATTACCATCTGAATAGCTTCCAGAAAACCATAGCGCAGTGCCCACTCCAGATGTGTGTTCTGTCGCACATCGGCGAGAGAATACGTTTGCGCAAAACGCTGAAGCTCGCGCACAGTGGTTTCCAGCCGCTGTAATCGCTCTAACACGATCATCCCCCTTTGCCGAACTGCCCGCTCTCCAGACGCTCGCGAAAGGCATTCATCACCATCGTCCGTAGAAAGGATGTATCCAGATAGTGCAAGATAATCCTGGCCTTAACATCAGCAAAGATGTCGGGGTCTCGACAAAACAACAGTTTCCCTTCGGCAATAACCCGGTAGGCGAGCAGGGGATTACGTTCAAGCGCCACGTTTAGCACACATAGATCAACGGTTCGACCGAGCGCTGTCTCCAGGGAAGCAGCGAGTTTTCCCGTTTCCAGGAGTGACCAGGGACGGGTAACGTAGATGCCAATATCTGCATCGCTCCAGGGGTGCGCTGTATTTCTCGCCAGCGAACCGAAGAGCATAGCAAAAACAATTGAGTCATGGGCTTCCAGCAGATCACGCGCTTGTTCCAATTGTGTCATTGCCTCAGACTGTTCTATACTGAATAATCACTGTTCGCGAGAAGCGAACAGGTTCGCCGCTTTGTAGATGCTCTAAACGTGTTTAGCGCAACAACTGGCGATAGTTACCGGCGCTTTGCTCCATCGTTATTCGCCAATACCGGCTCATTCCCCAGGCATCTACGGTGTGTTCAGTATAGCGCTTCTCCACAACTGTGGCAATTGCTACGCTGGAAGCCTGATCTGTCGGGCAGCGCAGGTCTACGCCTGGTAGCGCGAAGTGGCCGGCTCACCGTAACCTATCCCACTCCAGTCACAGAGATGAACCGGTGCGGAAGTATTGCATCCACCCTCGATGCAACATCGGGTTCTGACGACTGATAGATTACCCTGATCGCCTAGCCACCGTCCGGGGTGGGCGTCGGCTCGATTTCCGGTGACGGTTGGGGAGAGGGTGATGGGGTCGGGGTTGGCGTCGGCTCTGGGATAATCACCACTGTCACGGTTGGCGCTTCACCCACGATGCTGACCCCATCAGGCAGCAGGGGTTGGACAGGGAACTGATAGGCACCAGGAGCAAGTCCGCTGACGTTAATGGTTGCTTCCAGCGGCGTCGCCGCCAGGGCATTCAGTTGGGCACTGGTACCGGCGAAGGTTATCTCAACGACCTCTGGTGATACGGTGACAAGGAGACCATTTTCTAAACCGTCGATCACAATCTCGACCGGTAAGCGAATCTGGAATGGCAAGGTAATTGGTGTGATCTCAACCGTTACCCGCACAGCGTTCGACTCGCCCTGAGCCGGCGAAGTACCGGTCGGGATGATTAACGGTACGATGCGCACCACCGTCTCACGAGCGTTGGCGATATCGATAGCTTCTGTCTGCAACAGGTTGATCGCGTCAAGCGGGCCAGAACTACCGGTAAGGGTGATTAATGGCGGATCAACCTTGATATCGGTGACGGCAAATCCCGGCGCCGGTGAGCCGATGATAATCGGCGAAACCGGCACCAGTCGCAGACCAACCACCGGATTAATCGGGATAACGACAGTCACCGTTGCCGGTCGAACCTGCACTCCTTCAACCGGCTGATTATTGTTATCAACCGGCGTCAGGTTCAACGGTGCAACATACGATGCGCGAAGTTGCGCGATATTAGCCACAGTCCGCACCGCCGCTACCCGCACAACCCGACTTTGCGGACCACTCACCGTTACGGTGTCGATCAAATTACCGTTGTAGCGTATCTCTGGATCACCGCGCTCAAAACTAAATGGTGGCGAACCAACGATTTCAAGACGAATGGGGACGGTCACAGTTTCTACAGGCTCGATACGTATACTGATAGCAGACGGTTCGATCCCTCCCGCCGGCACACTGAACGAGAGGTTGCTGCGCGTTGGTTGAACATTGATCGGCACCAGGTGATCGCCGGGACCAAGATTACTCAGATCGGCCACAACCCGGATATCAACCGGACGTAACTCCGAGCGCTGTCGGCGATCAGTGCGGAGGGTGACGTCAACGAGTGGAAACGAGGTTGTCGGCAACCCATTCGCATCAACGATCACCATATCTTCAGCCAGGCCAACGATCTGGAGCGTGAGGTCCTCGAAACGGGCCGTCTCTTCAGGATTCTCGCTGAAAGAAACAAACGACCAGAGGGCAAAGCTCAGACCAAAGGCCAGGAACGCCCGCAACACGATTGAACGCACGCCATTCATGCCGCCCTCTTCGCTTCTTTCTCAAGCGGCACCTGCATCAGATCGGCCAGCATTGTCCGCAGCCGTGTCTCGGTTAAATAGCTCACCATGCGGCCATCACTGACGAGCGAGATAGCACCGGTCTCTTCTGACACAACGACGGCCAGTGCATCAGTCTGCTCGGTAATCCCCTTGGCCGCACGGTGGCGCGTACCGTACCGTCGTGGACCGGAAATATCTTCGCTAAGCGGTAGCACAACATTGGCTGCCAGAATCCGATTCCCGCGAATGATCACTGCCATATCGTGCAAGGGTGAGTTAGGAAAGAAAATATTGAGCAAAAGCGGCGTGGAAATACGCGAGTCGAGAATCACACCACGGTCGGCAAATTCCTGCAACTGGGTGCGGCGTTCAATCACAATCAGTGCCCCAACCCCCTGCTGCGAGAGCTGTGCTGCTGCGCGACTGATCACCGTAATCGTCTCCAACAGCTCAGAGCGATTGGCACCACCAAACGGTCGCCCGAAGAGGTCACTCGACCGACCAAGGCTCTCTAGCGCCCGTCGCAACTCCGGCTGGAAAAGGACGGGAATAGCCACGATCAATGCCGGCGAGATGACATTCACAATCAACCAGGTGAGGAGCGTAAGCCGATCACTGGCGATAGCAGGCATCAGAAAAGCGATAGCCAGCAAAATACCAACCCCGCGCAGCAACTGGACAGCGCGCGTGCCACGCACAATGCCCAACAGCCAGTAAAAGAAGGCTGTAACAATGAAAATGTCGATCAGCGCGAATGGTGAGGTAAGCGGATTTAACCGCGTCCAGAGACGCTCAAGCTCTATCATTGTTAACTCTGTGGCGGCGCCGACTTACGTTGCTCTAGCATACGATTGGCGGCACTTAACATAGCTTCTACCCGTTCTGTTTCGATTCCCGGCATCTTCAGCATTCGCCGGCAGAGCTGGCTGGCCTGGCCGTATTCCTCGCGCCGCATCAGCATGTCGTAGAGCATGTAGTAGGCTTCCAGGTCTTGTTGATCAAGCCCAATGATCTGATGTAGTTCAGCGATAGCATTATCGTAATCGCGTTGTTGGGCAAAGATACGGGCAATCTGCTTCTTCTCGCTGATAGCCTCTTTGGTGCGACGGGCCAGCGTATGCATGAGTGCCAGCCATTGGCGGGCATCAATGTCGTTCGGTGCGATCTGAACAATCCGATCATACATCTCTCGCGCCCGCTCGTGATCGCTAAGCATCCAGTAGGTCTGGGCAACTTCTTGCAACGAGGCGACCGCATCTTTCAGTTGACCGGCCCGCTTTTGTAATTCACTCACCCGTACCAGACCGGCCAGCCCTTGATCGAGATAGCCACGGCGCAGTTGCATGCGAGCCAGGCGACTACCCATACCGATATGGTTTGGCGCCAGCCGTACCGCATATTCGAGCATTTCAATCGCCCGATCAAGCTGTTGCCGTTCCTCGTAATAGGTAGCCATTTCATCAAGCTGCGCCAGCGCCTCGGCCAGTTTTCCCTGCCGGAAATAGACTTCAGCCAGCTTGGTATAGATTGCACGGTCGTAAGGCAGCAATCGCTTCGCCTCTACCAGTGCCTGTTCAGCGCCGACCAGATCGTCGCTCATCGCATAGGCTTCGGCCATTCGTCGCACCAGAGCGGCGCGTGATGGCGGGATTGCAAAAGGATGGCGAAGGGTTGGATTGGGTGAAGTCTGGTCGGCAACAGCCTGGCCACGGCGGAGTTGTTCAAGCGCTTCTTCTGCCTTCCCAAGCGCAATATAACTATCGGCAGTTGCCTGATAAACCAGGGCCGGCGGGAGCATCGGATCGGGTTCACTCGCCAGTAAGGCTTGTGCCTGATCCAGCTCCAGTAAGGCCATATTGTGTTGTTCGTGCTGTTGCTGAATAATTGCCAGCATGTAGTGCAGCAGAGCGCGATCCTCAATCAAGAAGGCAGCGCGATACTCTGCCTGCACAGCGGCAAACTCGCCTGGCTGTTTCTTCAGTTCGGCCAGCACCGTCGCCAGCGAGTCCCAAATAACAGCGGGTTGCTCACCCATCAACGCCAGCGTGATATTCAACCGCGCCAGTGCGACAGGGTCATCGGGGGAACCCAATTCCAGCGCTTGCCGAAACTCATCGAGGGCAGCTTCAAACCGTTCGAGTTTGAGCAGGGCCAGACCGTACTGTGCATGTACGTCACGATGTTTTGGCGCCCATTGCAGCAAACGCCGAAACTCTTCCAGCGCTTTATTGGTCTGTCCAAGCCGAAAATAGGTATTTGCCACCTGAAGCAACTGCTCAACTGCCTCGTCAATGCGGCCAGTTTGCTTCAATAACTCGGCCAGTTTCGAGCGCGCATTGACCGTGTCGGGCGATAATTCGATAAAGCGAAAGTAGACGTCAATCGCTTTTTCTGCCTCACCACGCACACGGTACGTCTCGATCAGAAGTTGATACTTGGCAAGCGCCTCTTCAGGGCGACCCTGCCGTTCGTAGATTTCACCCATCCGTAGATGGATCGGGAGATACTCAACGTTGTGATGGATGACCTCCAGACATGCATCGAGCGCCGCGTCGAGCAAGCCCTGGGTGAGATAGGTTCCACTCAGTTCGAGCCAGCCGGCGGTCACCTCATCAAGGCCGGTGGGATCGAGTGGAGTTGGTGGTGGGAATTCAGGCGTTGCCAGCGCTGTTGGTGCACTCATCCGTTCGAGCAGTGGTAACTGTTCGATGGCTACTGGCTCGACTGCTGGTGCCTGATCGTTATCGGGGATGTTTCCTGAACGGAGAAAATCCGTAATCGGTCGAATCTTCCCCCATCGCCCGGTATCCGTATCAGGAACAGGAGGCTCAGGTTCAGCCGGTGCCGGCTGTGGCTGCAAGACACCCGTCCCAATGGTTCGCAGCTTGGCGAACATATTGCGGTCGGCCAGCTCTTTTGCCCGATTCTTGAATTCGACTGCTCGATCACGCCCCCACCGCTTACTTGCCAGAAAATCGGCCAGTGTGCCGTAGAGGGTTGAAGCCCGGGCCAGATCACCAATTTGCTCGTAAACTGTTGCCGCACTCTCGTACATCGCAATGAGATCATCGGCCTCCGCTTTACCGATAGTCTCAAGATCAACCAGGCTAATCGTCAGCTCGAACTCTTGCGCAGCCTGGGGTAATTGCCCAAGGTCACGATAGACCTGTCCCAATGCGAAGTGGGCAGAGAGTGCATATTCGGGATCGCCGGCGGCACGGGTCAACACACCCACCGCCGCTTTGAGATTACCCCGCGACTGGTAGAGTAAGCCGAGTGAATAGAGCACATCCGCTCGTTCGAGGCCAGCCTGCAGTGCCTGTTCGTAAAGTTCTACAGCCCGATCCTCATCACCGGCTTGCTGACATGCCATAGCCTCGGCAATGAGATGTTCTGGTTGCGACGCCGAACCCCTAAGGGCACCGGTTGGGAGTGACGGACGTAATCCACTCGTGCCACGCATGGCAACCGATGCCACCGGTTGCGTACCGAGCTGTTCACGCAGCCGGGTCGCAAGATCACGGGCAGCACGTTGATTGGGCACCAGGCGGAGTGCCCATTCGACCTCTTGTAACGCTGCGGCCAGATCACCCTGAGCAATCAGGCGCTGGGCCAGTTCCAGATGGGTATCGGCAGCTTCGGGAAGTGCACCAATGTCTTCGTAAAGCTGCGCCAACCGACGGCGTTGATCATCAAGTTCCGGTTGAAGGGAGAGCAGTTCACGCAATGACTCGGCAGCCTGTAGCGAGCGACCCTGCGCACTATGGAGATCGGCTAACGCTCGATAAGCATCAGCCGCCGCCGCAACGTCACCTTGCCGCTGATAGCATTGAGCAATATAGCTGAGAAAAAAAGCATTGGTGCGGTCAGTTTCGTACAAATCGCGAAATGCCTGCAACGCCTTGTCAAACCGGTTCGTCTGAAAGAGGGCGACGGCTGCGGCGGTGCGTGCTTCGAGGTCTTGTGGGAACTCTTGCAATGCCCGTACCGCTGCCCGTAACGAGTCTTCCCAACGACCTTGTGCCGATGCGTCCCGACACTGCTCCATTGCGCGATCAAAGATTGCCCGGTTGCCTGCCATAGCGTCTTTCCGCATGCTATCGGCGCTACTTCCCTAACAAGAACAAAATGAGCGCCTTTTGAACGTGGAGTCGATTCTCTGCCTGCTCAAATACGACAGATTGCGGCCCGTCGATAACCTCAGCCGTTACTTCCTCACCACGATGCGCCGGTAAGCAGTGCATCGCCAGTGCGTGTGGTGCCGCATGGGCCATAAGCGCTGTGTTTACCTGATACGGTGTAAAGACCGGACGACGACGTGCAGCTTCGTGCTCCTGCCCCATCGATGCCCAGACATCAGTATACACTGCATCGGCTCCGCTAACCGCTTCGACCGGAGAAGCTGTAATGGCGAGCGTGGCGTCGTGTTCCTGGGCCAGTCGTTCCGTTAGTTCGATAATGTCGGGTGCCGGTCGGTAATCGGGTGGACACCCAATCCGCAGGTTGAGACCCAGCGTTGCACCCAATAACATCAACGAATGACAGACATTATTTCCATCACCAACATACGCCAGGGTGAGACCCTGTAAGCGTCCGAAGCGTTCACGGAGCGTCAGCATATCGGCCAGTGCCTGACATGGATGCTCACGATCCGAGAGTGCATTAATAACCGGTACCGTCGCATAGCGCGCCAGAGTCTCAACCGTGGCATGCTTGAACACCCGTGCCGCGATAATTGCCACCCAGCGACTTAAATTGCGAGCAACGTCAGGAACACTCTCACGCCCGCCCATATCAATGTCATTTGCCGAGAGATAGGAAGGATGTCCACCGAGCTGGGTCATACCGGCTTCAAAGGCTACCCGTGTGCGCAGAGAAGGCTTTTCAAAGACGAGAGCGAGTGTCTGGCCTAACAAGGGCCGATCATTGACCTGGCCGGCGCGCCATGCCGCTTTAAGCATTGCGGCCCGATCAAGCAGGGCTTCCGCCTCAGCACGGTTAAGATCGGCTGCGGAGAGAAAATGTCGTAATGTCATGGTAACATTCTTTCTTTCTATTCAGGCACAGGCAGGTCTGGCAAACGCCGACAGGATTGTATGCGCCGTAGCGTGTATTTCACTCAGTTCATTCCTGAGTCCTGGCGCGAGAGCTGTCGCCCCGGCGTCGGCGTGAATGATACCGCTGTTCAAGACTCAGACGGCGATAATCTCCTGCTTCGATGATAATCCGTTCCCGACAGATAGCGGTATCGTACATCCGGGAAAGAATGCGCGGATCGATATCCTTCGGGTCACGATTACTGGTGATCACCGTCGGTAGAGCATAATTATACCGATGGTTCATGATCTGGTAAAGTTTTTCTCGTGCCCAGGGGGTCGTATTTTCGGTGCCCAGGTCGTCAAGGATCAGCAATGGTACATCGCGCACCAGTTCAAACCGTTCATCGTAGGCCGTCTCAGAATTAGGGCCGAAGGTTGAGCGAAGGTGGTCGAGCAGATCGGGCACAACGGTAAAAAGCACCGGCGTATGACGGTCAAGAGCTTCGTTTGCAATGGCGGCGGCCAGATGGGTTTTACCGCACCCATACCCACCAAACAAAACCAGCCAGCCCTGGGGGTTTTGCGCATACTCATAAGCACGGGCAAATGCCCGCTGTACGCCGGGTACAGTACGGTCAAAGGTGGCAAACGTCTTATCACGCAGCGGTGCCAGGTTTGAGAGTCGCTCCAGTTCTTCGTAGCGTCGGCGTTCTTTCTCGGCCTGTTTGCAACGACAGGTGATCAGAACGCCAAAATTGGGATCCCCATACGGCACGGCCAGCGTGTAGTAGCCAACACCGCGACAGATTGGACATACCTCTTCAGAGGTCGCTCTCGTCGCTTCCGCGGCGGAAGAGGTGTCCGAGTTGCCCGCTGGTATATTTTTCAATATCGATAGGTCGTCCGGTCTGATACGACGCAGGTTCTCGTCCATTGGCGGCCCACCTCTCCAGCATACGCTGAATATAACGCCACGAACGTACATTCGCCCGTACTGCCTCGCGAATGGCATCTTCGAGCCATTCAGCGGGATAGCGGGCACTGGCCTCACGCAATTCCTCAAGTAATAATGGTGTTACCAGTCCAATATTTTGTTCGTACAATTCTATCAGACCCGGTCGCTCGCCAATCGCCTCATCGGCTGGAGGAACGAACCCACTCGCTCCGACTTGTTCTGCCCATGCCCGGTTGGCCGGTGTATTGATGAGATACCAGTTCCGTACCCGGCCATCGCGTGGCTCTACCAGATGTAAAACGGTGCCCCGACGTACCGCTGCTGTCAGTCCTTCATCGAGCAGCTCCTCGAACGAACGTAGGGTACTGAGCGACTGCAACGAGCGCCTGAGTAGATCATCATTGAGGAGATCATCCCAACTGAGCCGCCGTGGTCGGCTACGCAGGCGACTGATGCGGTAGAAGAGATGCAGCGTCACTTTGATCTCGCTCGGCTTTGTGATAGCCGGCAATATCTCGGTGAAAAACTCCGGCGGGATGCCGGTTAGTCGTTCAGTTGTGAAGCCACTGAAAGTCATACCTTCTCACCGCCTGATGCGACCGGTGAATCTGTTCCTCTCCCCATGATACACCTTATGCAAGCATCTGATATGACGCAATAGAGTCTGTTTTGTCCGTACAACGCGGATTCCAGGCATCGTACAAGCCGGGTTGGCTCTGCGGCATATACAAGCGCATTTTGATCCATGGTACCATATCTCGCCGGTGCACAGAATTACGACAAAATCTGTGCAAAGTATTGACAAAAACTATGAATCGTCATATCATTTGCATGGCAAACTTTTCGACTTGCTATTTACTTCGATAGATCGGGAACTGGCACTATGAAATCACGCTCGCCGCTTGTCTTTATCTTTCTGACCATTTTCATTGATCTGCTCGGCATCGGTATCGTCTTACCGTTGCTGCCTGAATATGTCAAAATTGTTGAACAATCAACATGGCCGTGGCTGGCCGAAAATCGAGCATTCATTGTCGGGGCGTTAACCGCTTCGTATGCGTTGATGCAATTTCTCTTCGCCCCGGTTTTGGGCGCACTTGGTGATCGCTTTGGCCGACGGCCGGTACTACTTCTGAGCCTGGTTGGCGCTGGGGTGAGCTATCTGGTCTTTGCTCTGGCCGAACAGTTAACGTTTCTCGGTGTTGAGACGGTGATCGGGCTGTTGTTTCTGGCCCGCATCGCCGCCGGAATCACCGGTGCCAGCATCAGTACAGCTCAGGCATATATTGCCGACGTCACACCACCAAACGAGCGTGCTCGTGGTTTGGGAATGATTGGTGCCGCCTTCGGTCTTGGCTTTATGCTTGGCCCGGCCCTGGGCGGGTTGCTCGCTAATGTCAGTTTGCACGCCCCAGCCCTCTTCGCAGCAGCGCTCAGCTTTGCCAACGCGACCTTCGGCTTCTTTCGTCTGCCTGAGTCGCTGCCACCGGAAAAGCGAGTACAGTCGCACGTCCGTGATCTCAATCCCATCAAGCGGTTGCTGGCCGTCGCCGGTGATCAGCGTGTTCAGCCATTCATTCTTGGTAGCGTCCTGTTCAATCTGGCCTTTGCCGGACTGCAAAGCAATTTTCCGGTCTATAGCGACGAACGTTTTGGTTTCAGTCCACAGCAAAATGCGTTTGTATTCGCATTTATTGGCCTGATTGCAGTCGTTGTGCAGGGATTTTTGATCAGGAAGCTAGTGGCCCGCTTCGGTGAAGCCCGCCTGACGATAGCCGGTCTGATTCTGATGGCAATTGGCTTCGCGGCTACCGGTCTGGCTTCCGCCGGATGGATGCTCTTCCCGGCTATTGGTCTGGTGGCTCTCGGTGGCGGTATGGTCACCCCGTCACTGACAAGTCTGGTATCGCAGTCGGTATCAGCCCAGGAGCAAGGCGCGACCCTGGGTGGTGTGCAGTCGTACAACAGTTTGATGATGGTAGCCGGGCCGTTGCTGGCCGGGATGCTATTCGATCTGGTTGGACAGACTGCACCCTATTTGATCGGTGCCGGTCTGCTGGCAGCTTCGCTGGTGGTGTTGTATGGTACGTTACGTGAGCGGTTTACCGGGACACCACAGCCGACTACTACCACCGTTTCTACCGAGACGATGGTGCAGGTTGAGTAACTCTCCTCAGCTCAGCACCATTGATCATGAGTGAGCAGGCACCAGACAAGGCCAATCACATCCTTGCCGGGAACCTGTTGTGAGCGTTGTAGCCTGGATGTGGTGAGATTTTACGGAGACGTTTCAGGCCGGCAACATACCACCGGGCAGCTCCCTGTGCGGTTCAAGAGCAGACAAAATACGCGAGATAACACAACTTCTGCTATATCAAGATGCCCAAATGCAGGCTTGTGCTCTCTCCTCGCTCACGTGTAGGTGAGGAGAGAGATCAAAGACCAGTACCAGGGCGTCTCGATGAGGCAAACATTGCGATTATGTATCCGTCTTTGAATATTGAGGAGCGGGTAGTGAACCCGCTCCCTTCACCCCCAAATACACCACGACAGGACTGGTATGCTATGTCTCCTGCATAGCAACGGCGGTTGTGACTATCTGTGCATCCTATTCCTCCTCCTCACTCTCGTGGCGGTTGTTTCCACCGTCGAGAAAGATAATCTCGTCAGCGCGAACGTATGTCCGTGAACGGGTTTGTCCACTCTCCTTGTCCTGCCAGCTATCGGTGCGCAGGCTTCCCATCACCATAACCCGGCGCCCCTTCTGCAAATAGTTACCACACACCTCTGCCAGCCGCTCCCACGCTTCCACCGTTGTCCATTCGGTTTCACTCTGCCGCTTCCCTTGTTCGTCGGTTCCGCCCGGACGATTGGTTGCCAGACTGAACCGACAGAACGAAACACCATTACCCACTTGCCGTACCTCCGGATCGGCTCCCAATCGCCCGATCAGCTCGACCCGATTCACCGTACCGCGAAAGCTGCGCATCACCCACTCCTTTCTGCTTTCAGCATTGCACCGGTTGTATTTCTGTTGTCATGTAATAAACCGTGATCAGTGCCCAAAAGTGTCGCGGGAATTTGCGCCTATTTTTGATAACAGGTATCAAAAAAGTGTCAGAACGGATAACAAGGAGTATAATGAGAGCTATGACACACTGGCTCGATTCACCCAATCTATCTACCGGTACTCCCGGCATCACATCACCGATTGCGACGATCCTCGCGCTCAGCAAAACGGTGCTCTCGTCACTCGATCTGGCTGATGTCTTGCGGCGGGTGCTGATTGCTACCCGTGAATTGACCGGTGCCGATGTCGTGTCGATCTGGCTGCTTGATGAACGTGGTGAGTGGCTGACCAGTGCAGCTACGTTGGGGCTTGAAGAACGTAAGGAGCAAGATCGCAACTTTCGATTACGGGTTGGGGAAGGAGTCGCCGGTTGGGCGGTCGCCAATCGTCAGGTCTTGCAACTTATCGATCCAGCTAATGATCCGCGCTACATACAGCAACTTGATCGCCACCCCGCAGTGATTCTCGCCATTCCGCTGATTGTCCGTGAACACTGTTTCGGTGCACTGAGCCTGTCCCGGTTTGAGCTGTCGGCACCATTCAGCCAGGAACTTATTGAAACTATCTCGATCTTTGCCGATCAGGCAGCGATTGCTATCGACAACGCCAACACGGCCCAGGCTTTGCGACGGTCTACTGCCCGCGAGCGAATTCTGGCAGCCAGTGTGGCAACCGATGGTGCAGAAACCAGGATATTACAGGAGCTGGCAACCGTACTCGGTACCACACCGTGCCTGATCACGAGTATCGCAAACGGCGCAATGTTTGATCATACCGGCTGTCCGATTTCTGAAAGTGATTTTGCCCGTTGGCGACGTGAGGGGGCATTGATCGTTGATTTACGCCTCGATGGCCTGCCGGCCTGGCTGGTGGTCGATCAATCGGGGCATTACTGGACACAGAGTGATGCCGATCTGCTGGCGTTTGCTGCCGTCCAGATCATGTACGCCCGCCAGCGGGCATACGAACAACGCTCGCATGCCCGTGCTGAAGCTCTGAGTCATCTGGTGGCGTTGACTAATGCGCGTATCGACCAGGTGAGCGTTCTCGATCACATTCTGGTAGAACTACACCGCTTTATCAATTTTGACTCGGCCTGTATCTTTGTCGTCCACGACGAAGAGTATGTTCGTCTGCTCGCACAACGCGGTCTGCGCAACCCCTTCGATCAGATAACCCTCTTTGCCGGTGCGGGGTCGCTGATCAACGAATTGCGGCGTTTGGGTACAGCTATCTATGAGCCTGATGTTCAAAAGCTCCCGAACTGGCAAAAAGTTCCTGATAGCGACATTATTCGTTCGTGGATCGGGGTACCGCTGCGGGTTGATCAGACGACGATTGGTGTCCTGACCATTGACAAGTGGACACCCAATGCTTTTACAGCAGAAGATGTGGCGACAGCGCAGATGTTTGGCGAGCAGGTGGCAGTTGTGATCAACAATGTACGCCTGCTCCGCGAAGCCCAGGAACGGGCGCGTCAGTTTCAGGTACTGCAACAGTTCAGTGTGCGCATTGGTACGCTCGATGAGATTGATCGTCTGCTCGATGAAGCTGCGCAACTCCTTCACCAGTCGTTCGGTTATTATCAGGTCTTAATCGGCGTCATCGAAGATGATCGACTGGTAATACAGTCGGCAGCAGGTCATCTCCGCAAAGACCCCCAAACCTTTCCACCCACCCCACTCAACATCGGCATCAGCGGTTGGGTGATCACCCACGCCAGACCGGCTATTGCGAATGATGTAGCCCGCGATGAGCGGTACATCAGTCATCCCAGCTTACCGGCGACTGCTGCCGAGATGGTTGTCCCTATTCTGGTTGATGAGCGTGTGTTCGGCGTGATTATCATTGAAAGCGCAGTCAAAGGTATCTTCAGTCAAGGTGATCTGGAGCTGGTGATGGCAATGGCTCATCTGATAGGCGTAACCATTGCCAATTTGCGTCACGATGCCGAATTGCAGCGGGTACGCGATCAGTTGGTCGAGCGGGATCGATTGCGTGCCCTTGGTGAACTATCGAGTGGTGTCGCCCATGACTTTAACAACCTGTTGGCAAGCATCCTGGGTCATGTACAGTTATTGCTGGCTGAAAACCACGATCCCGGACTTGAAGAAGGGTTACGGGCGATAGAGCTGGCTGCCCTCGATGGCACTGCAACGGTCAGACGATTGCAAGGCTTTGCGCAAAGCAGTCGTTCGACACCGAATAGTGCGGTGAATGTGAATCAGATCGTTGAAGAGAGTTTAGCCCTTACCAGACCGCTTTGGCGCGATGAGGCCCAGAGTCGTGGGGTTGTGATTACCATCCGCACCGATCTGACACCATTGCCATCAATCATCGGCGATGCACCAGCCCTGCGTGAACTGGTTATCAATCTCATCCTCAACGCTCTTGACGCAATGCCGGAAGGTGGCACAATTACCCTCCGCACCGCTCTCGCCCCACCCCAACGTCTCGGCGAGGCAGCCGTGCTACTAGAAGTCAGTGATACAGGGATTGGGATTGATCCGTCCATTCAAGAACAAATCTTTGCGCCCTTCTTCTCGACCAAGGGGACACGTGGTACCGGGATGGGGCTGGCAATTGTCCGCAGTGTCGTGCAGCAACATCGAGGGCGGATTGAGCTTGAGAGTGCACCTGGCGCAGGGGCATGCTTTCGTATCTTGCTGCCAGTTGGCACACCTCCCCAAAGTGAGGTAGTACAACCAAAAACGCCTGAAACACCATCTCTCAACATCCTGGTTATCGATGATGAGGAAGCCGTGCGTAACGTATTAGTGCGCATGCTGCAACGCCTCGGTCATCAGGTAGACAGTGCAGGCTCAGGTGAGTCTGCTCTCAGCCAATTCGTAGCCGGTCGGTATGACCTGGTATGTACCGATCTCGGTATGCCGGGTATGTCGGGCTGGGAAGTAGCCGCGCAGGTGCGTCGAGTTGATCCGGCAGCCCGTGTGGTCCTGGTTACCGGTTGGAGCGAACAGATTGATCCTGACGAGGCTCGTGGACGGGGAATTGATGCGATACTGGCGAAACCGTTTACCATTCAACAAGTCCGGTCCCTACTCGCCAGCATACTGTTGGATAGACGGTGAGTCACCTCTACCTCCTGCAAACATCTTCCGCTACTGGGTGATTTATGCGAGCCAACTGCAATATCGCGAACATGACACACGGTACACAGGTACGACTTCCGATATAACCAGCAATAAAACCCATTCAGGTTGATATACGTGCTGAAGCGCCACTGGCGAGCGCTTTGTAGATCGTCGCAGTGCGAGAGCGTTTGTTATACCCTTCCGCGCCAGGTACGCCGTCAGATAAACTGTGGATAGTGTGTCGTAACTTCCATTACACCAGATTTGATAGCACATCATCTCGCGTTACATTTGTGCGACAGACTGATAAACATTATCAGATTCATCGATAGTTTCTTAGACAAAAGTTCCTCGTGTTTAACGCGCTGCCACGAATAACCGGCAACGCACGTTTGCCGCAAAGCGTCATTTTTTATATCAAAACATTTAACAGTCAAACACGAATCAAATATACACCCGTTGGTCAGATCAGGCACTACAAAGAAGAAAAATTGAGCAATCACCACCGGCTATTGACAAATGACGAAAAATATATTACTATTCCTCTACTTTTACGACGCTACGCTGTGATACGACTCTCGAACGACAGCACAGTGTGAACGCCGGCAAGAAGCTGAAGCTTGACTGATAACAACCTGACATCAACCTCTACGTCGGCTTCGCTTCCTACCCTGCCGACCTCCGGCGCCACCAGGTGTGTGGTATTGGTATGAACCTTTATGCCGGTGGTTAGGCAGCGAGAAAGAGGAAAGACGCTCCATGATTGAGCTACATCACGATCGCTCTGGTGATCTACTTCCGCTTGAATTGCAACGTTTGCGTGAACGAGCAGTTCATCATCGAAGTAGATACTTACGACAATCGCGACCGTTTGCTACAATCGCTTCATTTGCCCGCTCTGCGCCAGAACTACAACGCAGGCTTCGCCAACTTCCCTCTCGGTATCTTCTCCACTCTGTGGTAACTCTCCTCTTACCGGTCGCCCTTCTGTTAGGGCAATTGCCACTTCGACCGGTGAAGCCAGTCGTCACCACCCCCACAACGACACCAGGCGAGATTGAGGGTGCAGTGCCGATGTATATACCCGGCCCACTGAATCTTGATTCGACTCAGACTGGCGAGATTGTGGGCGATCCGCCGCTCGATACCGACGAGGCATTACCGGTGCCATTGACCATTCTCTCGCGCAGCGAGATGACAGCACCGCTGATCGTGCCGGCAACCGTGATTGCCGATACTGCCAAAGTCCGCAATGGTCCCGGTCTCGCGTATGATGATATTGCACGTCTCTCTAACGGGGCAACAATTGAGGTCGTTGGACGCTATGGCGAATGGCTGCGGTTCCGTACTGCCGATGACCCTTCGCTCCGCTGGATTGCTGCCGAGCTGGTTGATTTACCTGAAGCAGTCTTCTACAACTTGAAGCCGGTGGCTGAAGCTGAGATTCCCCCGCCGCCACCACCACGGGTCGCAACGGTACGCGAAGATGGTCTCAATCTCCGTGATGGCCCCGGCACGAATTATGTCAGCATGAAGCGCCTCACCGCCGGGCAAGAGTTGAACCTTGTTGAGCAATTCAATGGCTGGTTCCTGGTTGAGACTGGTGGCTTATTCGGATGGGTGACTTCTGAATTTCTTACTATTGCCCCTGGCGTCGTAGAACGAGTTCCAGTGGCAGCAAGTATTCCTGATCCTAATCCACCACTTGTTGGTTCGGTTCTTGAGAACTCGGTTAACCTGCGAAAGGGTCCTGGTTCAGCCTACGAGCGGATCGGTGCAGTCAATGCCGGGACGGAAGTGAAACTGCTTGCCCGTCACAAGGACTGGTACCGGGTTGAGCTGGCCAATGGCACCAAAGCCTGGGTTTATGCTGAGCTATTAGGTGTGACGCCGATGGCTGCCCGTCGGGTTCCGTACACCAATGACATCCCAGCTCTCCCCAACCGTAATCGTCTGGCCAATAGTGGGCCTGTGAATGTTCCTGCCAGTGGTGATGTAGCTAGCTATGCGGTACAGTTCGTTGGGTATCGCTACGTCTGGGGTGGTGCCAGCCCGCGTACCGGTTTTGATTGCAGTGGTCTAACATCGTATGTTTACCGTCAGTTTGGGGTCAACTTGCCGCGTAGTGCTGCATCTCAGTTCAACACCCGTTACGGGGCAATGATTGGCAGTATGAGCAATCTTGCACCCGGTGATCTGATGTTCTTTGCTAACACCGGCGGTCGGCGCGGTATTACCCACGTTGCCATCTACATTGGCAATGGTCAGATGGTACACGCTATGACGCCGGCTTACGGGGTGCAGATTTCGAGTATCTGGAGTTCTTACTGGACGAGCCGCTTCGCCGGTGCAATCCGTCCGTACCGCTGATAAGACAGCGTTCTCGCTGGAGGGGCAGGCTGCCAGCCTGCCCCTCCAGATTCATGTACCGGTAAACGTATGCGCTGCCCACGCTCGCCAGTACGTGCAGTGGTGCGAGCGTGTGGCTTCCGCACGCTAAACCATAGGTGATGGATAATCCGGCCTGAAAACCATATCCACGCCGGCGTGTCATACCACAGTGTGTGCAGTGGAAACGTCGCTCTCCGTATTTGCGGTTGCCACCAGCGTGATGGTGCGCTAACGAGGTAGGGGCACGGCATGCCGTGCCCCTACCTCCTCGTTACGCTAATCTTACAGTTTAACGAACGCGCGTCCGACCACGAGCGCCGATGAGCAGCAGCGCGGCGAGAATGATCGTTGACAAACCGATAAAAAGCGCTGCGGTGTCAATCGTCAGCACTCCCATGCGGACGAATGCCCCGAAGCCGGGTATCATCCAGACCAGCCAGCTACAGACGATCACGGCCCGCTGTTCAATTGGTGACAAACGGCGAGCACCAAGCGCCAGCACCGCCGTGGCAGCCCACCCAATCAATCCGATTAGAAATCCCTGCACTTCCATCGCTTCCTCCGCGCTGCTGCGTTGCAACCCCGATCAGCTCTCCCTTGAGACTGATGGTGCCATCACTCGATGGCTGTCTGCTCGCATCATAGCAGAAGCTTTGGATGATTTCAACAATTAAAACGGTATATTATTTGTGCAAAATGTCTAAATTTCACAACCGTATGTAGCGAATCATCAGTGCGATAGCCGTAATGATAATGACCAGCAGCAACGAGAAGCGGCGAATAGCCGGCAGAATGGGATCAGCGCGCACGATAGCCTCAGCAGGAGGAAAGAATTGTGCCAGGTGGAGCAGTCCGAGCAAAATGATCAGCGAAGTAAGGACCAGGCTCCCGGTCAGCAGCCAGGCAAAGCAGAGGAGAAGCGTAATACCGATAATACTCCAATAGGTCAGATGGTTGCCCATATCCGGGCCATCGCTGCGCTGTGGTTGTTCCATAGGAAACTCCGGTTTCGAGAAATGGTGGGATACATTCAGTATACCTGAATTAGCATTGGCTGGCATGGATGTTAAGAGAAGGAATGAGCCGATGGTGTCGCAGGTAATCATTGCACGCCATCTAACTTCACCCTCACACTGCGTCCTTAAGCGCTCCCTTCTGGTACGTGCGAGTTCGTAACCCCTGGGAGCGCGAGCAGGAAGCTCGCTCGAGGGGTATTGCCACCCTGAACCGGCGCCCGACAGTAGGAACCATCCGTCACTTGTGGTTCCCGCCTCCAGCAGGGCGGGTGAGAGTGGGGTGGGTTGGTACACTCTGGAAGAGCGAGCTTCCGGCTCGCTCAGAGAGTATCGTCACCCTGAACTGGTGCACGACAGCAGGAACCACCAGTACCGGATAGTTCGCTGTCAGGTAACCGGCAAAAAATACCTTGCTGTTCATACCCACTGCAACTGCTTCTGGTTACGAACCTGAGCTACAATACTATGGAACGTATGATCGCTACCCTGTCACGGTTAGGCTGTGATGGTGAACACGATACTGTGAGTAGTTCATGATTGAAGCCATTCAGCTCGGTAAGCAATTTGGTGATTTTGTTGCGGTACGTGACCTGAATCTGGTTGTGCAACCGGGTGAGCTGGTGGCACTGTTGGGGCCAAACGGTGCCGGGAAGACGACAACGGTGCGGATGCTGGCAGCCATCCTACCGCCGGGGAGTGGGCAGGCGCGCATTTGTGGCTACGATGTGGTCAGCCATGCACAACGGGTGCGTGGTATGGTTGGTTTGCTCACCGAATACCCCGGTCTCTATGGCCGCATGGCCGCATTGGAATACCTTGCCTTCTTCGGTGCATTGCTCGGTGTCGAGGCAACGTTGTGTCGTCAGCGGAGCGAGGCTCTTTTGCGTCAGTTTGGTCTGTGGGAGGTACGTGATCGGCAACTGGAGAGCTTTTCCAAGGGTATGCGGCAGAAGATGGCGTTGATCCGGGCGCTGATCCACGATCCGCCGGTGCTCTTTCTCGATGAGCCGACGACCGCTATGGATCCGCAGAGTGCGCGCACGGTACGCGATGCAATCGGTGAGTTGCGGAGTGCGCAGCGCAGTATTCTGCTGACGACCCATAATCTGAGTGAGGCGGAAGAACTGGCCGACCGGATTGCGATTATTCGTGGCGGGCAGATTATTGCCTGTGGCTCGTTTGCCGAATTGAGCCGGCAGTTGCTCGGTGAGCCGGCGTTTGAGTTGAAGCTGACTAATCCAGCCGATCAACCGCGGGCAGTTGCGGTGCTGCGTGATCTGGTTTCCGTACAGGTGTTGGATGCCGACCGGCTGGGCTGGCAGACTGCTGAAGCACACTTGCTGCATCCGGTACTGTTGAACCGGCTGCTTACCGCCGGTATTGGTGTGCATAGTCTGGCTGAACAACCACGCCGACTGGAAGACCTCTATTTGCGCATTGTTGCTGAAGACGAAGCCGTTCCGAATCCACGATCCCGGTGAAGGTGATGAAACGATTTTCGCTCTCTCGTCCGACGATGGCCACCTTGCCGGTACAGCCGTTGCCGGCGTGGTGGTTGATTACGCGCCGTGAATTACGCGATACCCTGACCGATTGGCGCTTGCTGACGCCGCTCGCGGCGCTGGCGCTGGTCTTGCCACTGCTGGTAGCGGCTGCGGCACTGGCGCTCATCCGCTTTACTGAACAGGTTGAGCTTGCCGTTCAAATCATTCCGTTCGCGATCTTGCTGGTTGGCTTTTTGCCTGCCGGTTTCTCGTTGATCCTGGCGCTCGAATCATTTGCCGGTGAGCGCGAACGCAATACGCTGGAAACGCTGCTGGCTATGCCGTTAGGGGATCGTGAGCTGTACCTCGCCAAATGGACAGCGGCACTGGCTCTGCCACTGATCGGCGCTCTGCTCAGTCAGATGGTGTTTGGTGTCACTCTGCTGGTGTTTGCGCCTGATGTAGCTCTGGTCGCATTTCAACCACTCCGCCTGTTGCTGTTACTGGTGCTGGTGGTGACCATGGCGATGGTCATGGTGAGCGGGGCGGTGATCATCTCTGCCCACGTGACGACGGTGCGGGCGGCAAGTCTGCTCTCCAGTTTGATTCTGGTGCCGCTGGCGTTGGTTGTGCAACTGATCGCCTTTCTCATCGTTGGTAATCGCTGGGATGGAGTGATCGGTATCTGGTTGGGATTGAGTGTGGTTGTCGTGCTGCTGGTTCACATCGGTATGCGCTCGTTCAGTCGCGAAGAGCTGCTGGCCCGCGAAGAGATTCGTAAACCCTGGTTTGGCTGGTTGTCCCGACGACCACGCCGACAGATTGCGTGGTTTGGTGGTCATCCGGTATGGGTAGTTGCCCGGCGCGAGATGGTGGAAATCACGCGCGATTGGCGTTCGCTAACGTTGCTCGGGTTTCTGGCATTTCTCATGCCCACCGGTTTGACCGCTGCAATTCATGCAATCTCGCCCCAACTTGATAACCCGCTGGCCCTGGCACCGCTGATCCCATTCGCAGGCGTCCTGGCCGGCTTTGTCCCGATCAGTTTTGCGCTGGTAGCCGCACTGGAGTCGTTTGTTGGCGAACGGGAGCGTAATACGCTTGAGGCACTCTGCGCATTACCGATCTCTGATCGCCAGCTCTTCCTGGGTAAACTGGTTGGTACGCTGTTGATCCCTCTGCTGACAGCTCTGATCACACAGCATCTCTTCTACGGATTGGTAGCATTCAACTTTCCGACGCTCTACGCTGATGGTATGTCGCTCATCTTACTGGGCCAGATGAGTCTGATGACCATTATGGTCGCGGTTGCCCTGGTCTCAGGCGCAGTAAGCTTCTCTATCCATGCCGGTAGCGTGCGGGAAGCCTCAATGATGGCTTCAGCGATTTTGCTGCCAACCACGGCAATATTGCAGGCTCAGGCACCCTATTTCATTGCCCGTCGGTTTGACGTAGTCTGGCTGGCAATCGCAGGGTTGCTGGTCGTGGCACTTGCCTTTTTGCGCAGTGGGATGCAGACGTTTCAGCGGGCTGCCATCTTTTCGCGGAGCCGGGAAGAGATGAGTTTACGACGGATATGGTCGGTCTTCCGGCGTTTCTTCAACGAATATCAGCCGGCTGGCACGCCCCTCACTGCCTATCGCGGCTTGCCATTCTCGCCGACACGTTTCTACCGTCACGAATTCCCGGCACTGCTGAAAGAATTGCGTCTGCCACTCCTCGTCAGCCTGCTGGCCGCAGTGGGTGGAAGTGTGTTTGGGCTGACGTTAGCGCGCACGCTGGTGTTGCCCCCGGTTGAGCAGGCGCTCGCCACGCTTGCCTTCGGGCCGACACCGTCGTTATTCCTCGTCCTCTTCATCTTTGCCAACAACCTGCGCGTATCGATTCTGTCGAACCTGCTGGCGCCGGTGAGCCTGGGGGTGTTCCCATTTCTGGTACCGGCCACTGTCTTTGCCCAGATCGGGTATGTCTGTGGACGTTTATTCATCAACAGTGGCGGCTCATTGAGTGACCCGCTGATCTTCGTCAGTGCGTATCTGCTGCCGCACGGGATCATCGAGCTACCAACCTTTATGGTTAGCGCGGCATTGGGACTGCGGATGGGGGCTGCACTGTTGAGTACGCCGGGCGATTTCAGCGTTGGTGAAAATCTGCTTTGGGCAGCAGCCCAGACCGCGAAGGTCTGGCTCTTGCTGATTACCCCACTGGTCCTGGTTGCGGCTATTGTTGAAGGACTGGTAACCCCGCTGGTGATCAGGCTGGTATATTGAGATCAAGCACTACTATCGGTATGGTACGCCCGGCCCGTTGCGCATACGCAGCGAAGCCGGGGTAATAGCGGACTGCCCGCTCCCACAGCTCCAGATACTCGATACCGGAAACCTCGTATGCCCGGCAGGTGAAGGTGCGTCCATAAATGTTCACCTGAGCGACCGGATTCTTCTGCAAGTTGTAGTACCAGGCCGGATGTTGCCGCCGACCAAAATTCGAGGCGATCAGCACTACTCGATTGCCATCGGGAAAGAACAGCAGTGGTGTGCGACGTTGCACACCACTACGCGCACCGGTAGTGATCAGGGTGAGGGTAGGGTAGACGAGGGAGACGACACCGAAGCGGCCACCGCTGATCCGGAGCAGAAAGCGGTCAAATGGTTGGATACACGTGCGGACAAACCAGGCACCGGGGCGGGTAGCCGAAAGACGGGCGACGATCAATTGAAAACGGCGAAAGATTCGCATCGTATATCACAGGTTTTTGATCAGGTGAGGATAACAGTGTATGCGTTAAGTGAACAACGTAGTTACCGCTGTTGCGATACACTGTGATGACTTTAACACGTTACCGGCGATCTGTCTACTTTGACTAACAGAGACACCTTCAATCTGCTGAAGGCGAGAGCGCTATCTCTGCATGTATCCCCTGCAATGATTTGCGAGTGTGTGAGAGATAGGTCTTGGGGAAGCCATGCAAGCCCTCACTCCGCCCCATCTCCCGCTACACGAGAGGGGAGACGAAAGGTCCAGGCGTTGTGCTGGTTTTATTCTGTCCGCCCGAGCCCAGCGCAGGTAGTAGGGGCGGGTTCTAAACCCGCCCCGCCAGCACCCGCCCCGCCAGCACCCGCCCCGCCAGCACCCGCCCCGCCAGCACCCGCCCATCTGTATCACGCCGGTGAACCCCGTGGATCGTCGCGCATGGGATGGATAGTCACAGATCACCGCATATCCGGTGCCAGGCAGTGATGCGGCGCATCACGCAAGATTTGATAACAAGCGATGCACCGGCAGCACGTTGCGCTTCATCAAACCCTATTCCTCTACGCTCTCCTCGCTCTAACAGTATTTGACAAGACAAAATCTTTTATAATACCAACAGCATACACTTCGTCACGGAGATCATCGCATGGAACAGACTATTCTCGACCACGCCGTCGTCACTCGCCGGATTATTGGGGCGCTCTTTGTGACCCAGAGCCTGGCATCAGCGGCATTTATTGCCAATATCGCCGTTAATGCGATAGTTGGCGCTCAACTGAGCGGCAACGACGCCCTGGCCGGCCTGCCGGCAACGCTCATGCTGGCGGGAGCTGCACTGTCAGCATATCCGGCCGGGCGAGCGATGCAGCGTTTTGGTCGGCGTCCGGGATTGACAGTTGGGATGCTGTTGGGCTTAGCCGGAATGCTGATCGATGGGGTGGCGGTGATCAGCCACTCATTCTGGCTCTTTCTGGTTGGTCTGTTTCTGGTTGGTATGGCCCGCGGCATTACCGATCAGAGCCGATATGCGGCAGCCGATGCAGTGCCACCCGCCCGGCGGGCGGGAGCCATCAGCACCGTTGTCTTTGCGGGCACGATTGGTGCAGTTGGTGGGCCGTTGCTGGTAGGACCGCTTGGCCGGATCGCAGCAGCAGGTGGCTTGCCAGACTTGACCGGACCAATGTTTGGGGGTGCGCTGCTCTTTGCCCTGGCAGCCCTCATTCTGTTCGCTTTTTTGCGCCCTGATCCACGGGTGCTGGCAATACAACAGGCGAATCAGCCGGTAACGACCACGATGACACCGCTGACGGCAACCCGCTCATTACCCACGATCCTGCGCGTACCACTGGTGCGAGCCGGATTGATCAGTATGGTCTTGGGACAGGTCGTCATGGTACTGGTGATGAGTGTCACCTCACTGCACATGAGTCATCATCATCACGGGCTTGACAGCATCTCGCTGGTGATCGGCGCTCATACATTCGGGATGTTTGGTCTGTCGATGATCACCGGGCGGATTGCAGACCGGTTAGGCCGGCCATTAACCATCATTGCAGGCGCTTTTTTGCTGATCGCCGGTGCGCTCATCGCGCCGGCTTCACTGCTCACACCCTGGCTGGCGTTGGGGTTGTTTCTGGTTGGATTGGGGTGGAACTTTTGCTACATTGCCGGTTCATCCCTGCTGGCCGATGCGATCACGCCTGGTGAGCGGGGTGCAGTCCAGGGCGCCAGTGATCTGCTGGTCAATCTCGGTTCGGCGCTGGGCAGCCTGAGTAGCGGTTTCATTCTGGCCGGATTCGGGTATCTGGTGCTCTGTATCATTGGAGCTGTTCTCAGTTTAGCCCCCTTGAGTGCTGCACTCTGGTGGGGGCAATCATCACGACAGGTTGTGACAGGGGCTGATTAACCATGAACACACGACGCTTTCCTACCGTCTGGGACGCCATACGACGACCACCAGCACGAGCGATGATCTGTCGCTTACGCCGAATCCATCACGAACCTGATAGCCGGCGCAGCCCATTGCTGTTGTTACACGGTTTTCCCGACTCTGAGCACATGTACGATGACTACGTGACACCGAAGGAACGACGCCAGGACTGGCTGCGCGGGCGAAGTATATATGCGATTGCATTACCCAACCGACGGACAAATCCAAACTGGCCCTCATTGTCCGATCTCTGGCAGCGCCGTCTCGAGCGTGAGGTAGCAGCTCTGATCGATATTGTCATTGCCGCCAGCCCGACCGGCAACGTTGTGATTATCGCTCACGATTGGGGAGCAACATTTGTCTGGGCACGTGTTCGACAGCGTCCCGATCTGCCGATTGAGCGCATGGTGGCCCTTTCGGTCGGATCATCGTTTCGTTACGACTTTGGTGAACACGGCATTGGTGCGTTGGGGTGGTTGTACGGTATGCTGTTTGGGTTGCCGTACTATCTACCACCGGCACGTTTTTTTGTAGCCGCAATGCTCATGCTTAGTGGGTATCGAGCGCCGGATGCGCACAACGCGGCCTATGATAGCTTTCACTATTGGGATTGGCCATTAACGCTGCTGCGCCTGCCATTACGGTTGGCAGGTTATTGCCAGCAACCACCGTTCACCGATATTCGCTTTCCAGTTCTGTTTATACGCTGCCCGCTTGATCGAATCGCCACAACCGCCCGTTTTGAACAGACGTTACGACAACGAGCAGATTGCATCGTGCACATGACCGCTAATCCACACTGGTTTCCTGAACAACGTTCGGCAGAGGTGTTGGAATTCGTGCGATCATTTCTGGCCGGGTAAGCTGATGTCTTACGTAGGACAGGGCAAATTGATGGCTCGCCAAACCTGAATACGAAATGGTATGATGGTAGTGGTAAAAAACACCTGATCCGTTGTACGCGACAGCATAGTCATTGGATAACGGAGCAGCGTGGCGTGGTGGAAGCATGTAACGCGCATCGTCAATCAGGCAGGCCGTGATGACTGAATTCGGGTTGCAGCTATCCACCCTGCTCTCCACTATCGGATGTCGTCAATACATATCTCTACATTCAACAGTGGATAAACAACATTATGCAGTTGTGGAACTGGTTGCTGACAATACCTCATCCTGATCCAGAGACACAACGGCGTGGTCAAAATCTGATCATCGTTGGTCTGGGACTGGCCGCTATGTCGGTGGTGGCAATTCCATTGGTGCTCATTCAGCCCGATCCACTTCCCCAACTGATCGCCAACCTGATCGGCCTGGGGCTACTGATAGGGGTTCTAGGTATTGCCCGGTTTGGGTTGATTGATCAAGCGGCCAGTGCCATGATTGCACTGTTGGTGATCAGCTCGGCCATTATTCCCTTCGGCACCGGCCAGATTGGCCTGGTACCCATTTTTGCGTTGGTTGCAGTCATCACAGCGACCGATCGGGCAAGAACATCACGTTGTTTTTGCAGTTGTGTTCGGGATTGCCGGTATGACAGGGCAGTGGTTTGGGGTGTCAGGCCGACCACAAGTGGCGCCATCGGCGGGAGAAATTGTCATTGTTGGCATACTTCTCTCGCTGGTCTTTGGATTAATTGGAGGCATTGGCACTCGCAGCGTGCGGCGGGCAATCGAACTGGCACAACAGGCTCAATCTCAGGCTGAAAGCCTGGCCCGTCAGTTGAGCCAGGTTAATCAGGCTCTAGAGCTGCGTGTGGCCGAACGAACAGCGGCGTTGCAGGCTGCACTGGCTGAAAGCGAACAACGTCAGGCAGCACTCACGACGGCGTTGCAAGAAAATGAACGGCAACGGCGAGAAATACAGGCGCTGAGTGTACCGATTTTAGCGGTGCGTCATGACATGTTGGTGATGCCGCTGATTGGTGCACTCGATGGCGAACGGCTGTCGCTTGCGCAACAACGTGCACTCAACGCCATAGAGCAGCAGCGCACCCGTTTCCTGCTAGTCGATGTAACCGGTGTGCCGTTCATTGATCAGACGGCTGCTGATGGATTGATTGTTCTGGCGCGCAGTGTACGCCTCCTCGGTGCACGCCTGTACCTGATTGGAGTCAGTCCTGATGTTGCGCAGACGATGATCGGATTGGGGATCGAGCTGCAAGAGATTGGGGTCGCCCGTGATCTTCGCGATGCGATTATGCGTCTGTAACACCGTTACTACAACGACCGGTACAACTCAAGATGCGCAGCAGCAATATTCTGCCAGTCAAAGCGACGGGCAGCCTGACGAGCTGCTTCACTCAGCCGAAGTCGGGCATTGGGATTGCTGAGCAGAGAGATAATCGCAGTTTTCAACGACTCAGGGTGGGCAGCGGCAAAATGAACAACACCGGTTAAAGCAGCCGCGGTTGCCGGTGAAGCAGGTGGAGTGGTGATGACTGCACAGCCGTGGGCCAGGGCGGCGAGCAGGCTACCGCGACGTAAAGAGGCTCCGTCACGAAAAGGAAGTACGATCAGGTCACAGGCATGTAAGTATGCTGAGACTCGTTCAGCAGCAATATGGCCGGTAATGATTACGCGATCCCGTAACGAGAGCGTCTCAAGACGTTGCTGGATTGTTTTGGCATACACCCGATCAGTCGGTGAGGTTGCAGCTCCCCCGATGATCAGCAAACGCCAGGCAGGCTGATCGGCAATCAGATCAATCAGCAGATCGATCCCTTTACCTGGCGATAAGAGACCAAAATAGGCAATTAATGGCATCTCGTCGGAAACACCCAAATCGGCCCGCCAGATAGATCGGTCATACCCCTCTGGTAAAACAGGATCAATATTGGCTCCTATCGGGATCAAACGCGGCCTCACTCGCGCTGCCCGCAACGTCGTCTCGTCTTCAGGATTGGTGACAATCACCGCTCGCGCTGTGCGGGCCGGGAGCAGGGTTACCCATTCACGTACCACTCCCGCTTTGGGAAAGAGGTACGGCGGCAACAGATCGTGATAGGTAATAGCCGTTGGCAGACGAGAGCGCCGCAAAAGCAGCGGCAAGAGGTTCACCCCGATCTTCATCTGATAAGCACCAGTCTGGTACTGGATGTGACACCAGTCAGGGCGCAACTGGTGTACCAGCCTGGTCAGTCTGCCAAGTGAACCAATCCCCCAACCGGCTCGACCTGCCGGTGCCGGTAGTGCTCGATCCCCGTCGCTCGTTATCTGCCAGATCTGCCATTTGCGTTTGACAACCGTCACAACGAGAGCCTCGTGTCCGTTACGAACCAGCGCCTGCCCCAACCGCTGGGTATAGTCGCCAACCCCGCCCGGCTGCGGCGGATACTCACCGGTGATGAACAGAATGCGCATCTCACTGCTCTCCTCGTAAACGCACTGTCTGGCATACAATACCATAAACCGGAAATAACATTGTTTTTGCAGTCGTGAAGAGTGACAGGGATCGCTCGTGATTAAAGAGCGATCTTTCGGTACAGGGTAGAGATTGAACAACCCAAACCTTGCTGTGATCGTCGCCGGTAATGTGACTTTGTCACTGATCGACGGTCGATTATTTGCTATCCTGCAATCAGGAACACCAGTATGCAGGAGTAAGGAGGATACGATGACACCGAACATGGGGAATATTGATCGCATTGTACGTGTTGTGGTGGCGCTGCTGGTAGCGGTACTGATTGTCACCAATGTGTTGTCGGGCATCTGGGCATGGATCGCCGGTATTCTGGCAGTAGTCTTTCTTGCCACCAGCGCCATTGGTTTCTGCCCGCTCTATCTGCCGTTCCGCATCAAAACCCGCTAAAGCGTGAGAGCCACGGCAGCTAACCCTGTTGGCAAGAGAAACAATCATCGGGAAAGGGCACGGTACATCGTGCCCTTTCTGTTTGGATGCAGAAACGGCGTGCTGTATCCCTGCATCCCAGTGTGTGATAGCGACAATGGCGTCTGGGAAAGCAACGGATACTGTGATCTTCCTGGTATAGGGGTTGCCTGGCCGACGTTCGTTCTATTCACGCTGTCCATAATCACTCACCTTTCTTCACAATTCGTCAGCGTACCGGCTATTACCGGTATCCGGGCTGTATCGCGCCATCCGCAGATACATCCAGGTAGGCGAGATGACGGCCTAATGGCGCATCAGCCCTGCTTTCCATCCCCTTCTGGTAATCTGGCAGTGAATCTTCATAATCCTCTTGCAGCACCTCAACAAGTTCTTCACAATCTCCTCCCATAATCATAAGTGTAAGAACAACCACGACTCACGAGGAGATGACCTTATGAAGCAGATAAAGCCAAACCTGATGAACTTTCTGATCGACGGTGCAATGTTTCTGGCCTTTCTGATTGCGACTGCACCACGCTTTAGCGGATTAGCGATCCACGAGTGGTTGAGTCTGGCGCTGGCAGCAACCATCGTCACCCATCTGTTGTTGCACTGGCAGTGGATTGTTGCGATTGGCAAGCGCTTCTTTGCAAAGACGACATGGCGCTCACGACTGAATTATCTACTGAATGCACTGCTGTTTGTTGCCTTCACTGTCACTATTGCCACCGGTATCCTGATCTCGCGCGAGGCATTGCCGTTCTTTGGTCTCACGATGACACGTGATCGGACATTGGAACTGCTGCATCATCAGGCGTCTGATCTCACTGTGCTGCTGTTGGGGTTGCATGTGGCCATCCACTGGAGCTGGATTGTGGGGATGGTACGCCGAATCCTGCCTCAGCGACGGTTATTACGCAAGCCGGTTGTTGCAACGAGTCGGCTTGAGGAGGTACAACAATGAAACTGCTGGGTCGTATTCTGATAATCCTGGGAGTCGCCTGGTTGATCGTGATGGGGATGAACTGGCTTGTTGCCCAACAGCTCCTTCCTGTCAATGGCAGTGCATACCCAGAGCGGTTCGTCGGTGATGAGCGTGGTGAAGGGTTCAGGTGGGCTGAACGTGGTGAAGGGTTCAGGGGAGCGGAACGGGGTGGCAGTGAGTTTGGTGAACGAGGTGAGCATATCGCCGAAGCTCCATCACCGGCCAGCGCAGGCGACTTGCTCGGTACGCTGGCTAAGATCGGCATTATCACCGTGATTGTGGTAGCGATTGATCAGGTCATTCGGTTCTTTCGGCACCGTTCACGACGGCAGACGGCATCGGCAGCGTGATCATACGCCGGCATGCTTATTGCAGGGTGAAGGGTCTGCCTTCACCCGCTTTTCTTCAGGGTTGCCAGTAGACAAAGCGAAACGAGCCGCTTGAAAGCGTAGAAGACAGCCATCCAGTGCATGTCTCCGCCGGCGAAGGTAAGAGCGGCTTCGATCCTTTGTACGACACGGTGCGCAGAACACAGCAACAACACGCGGTAACATCTGGTGCGGTGTTCAGTGATTCTATTGCGTCATCCCGGCGCGCAGGCGTTGCCAGACCCCAACCGGGTAGCCAATCATCTTGGCGAGATCGCCGGCCAGGCGAATGAATGGAACCAGGATCAATGCGAGTAACTGCTCACCAACTGACCGACCGCGCAGGCGGACCCAGAGCCGACGGTAGGGGCCACGAGTATAGGCAGCTACTCCCAATCCAATCAAAAACCCGATCGGAATCCGTAGCTGAGGTCGGGTCAAAGCCACGGTCAGTAACGCACTGAGGGTGGCGTAAACGGTGTAGCGAAGCGCGTGGCGCAGTGGCCACAGGCCGGCCCGTCCATCGCCGCGGGCATAGGTGTAGTACTGGCGGAGGAAAGCACGCAGGGTGGGCCGGGGAGCAAAGTGGACAACGGCTGAGGGGACGAAGGTGCGCCGAAAGCCGGCCTGCTCGACTGCCAGATCGAAGAGCAGGTCTTCGCAATGACTGGCCCATTCGGGAAAGCCGCCGACCGCTTCCCAGACCTCTTTGCGAAAGGCCATTGACTTGCCAAACGGCAGGAAGGTGGCCGGATCGATCTCACGACTGCGCCGGTAATTCGTCTCACCCAGCGCCAGGGCAAACAGGGAGCCAGGCGTGGGATGGAAGAACCCGCCCACCAGATCGGCTTCACCAGCTTCAATTGGGGCCACAATCCGGGCCAGCCAGTACGGATCGAGAATCAGACCGGCGTCGGTACTGGCGATAATCTGACCACGGGCATGCCGGATCGCGTTGTTACGTCCCGACGAGATATTATGACCACCGCGCACCAGGCGAATCTGCGGATACCGCGCTGCGTAAGCGGCTACGATGGCCGGCGTCTCATCGACGCTCTGACAATCGTTGATCACTATCTCGTCGGCAGCGCGGGTTTGGGCGATCATCGAGTCGAGCAGCGCCGCAATGTTGTCTGCCTCATCACGCACTGTGCAGATGATGGAAACAGTGGTTGCCATAGCCTTCAGGAATCAAAACATTCTGGTACAATATTCTTGATATATCTGTACCCCACACAAGCGTATTGTACCAGACGAGGTTGTCATGTCGAACGAGCATGGATTTGAGCTGCTGCGCGATGAGTTTATTCCCGAACTCAACACGCGCGCCCGCCTGTATCGCCACATAAAGACCGGCGCTGAACTCCTTTCTCTCGAAAACGATGATGAAAATAAGTGCTTTGGGATCACCTTCCGTACCCCACCGCGTGACTCAACCGGAATTGCCCATATTCTCGAGCATTCGGTGCTCTGCGGTTCGCGCAAGTATCCGGTGAAAGACCCCTTCTTTACGCTGGTGAAGGGATCGGTACATACCTTTCTCAATGCGATCACCTTCCCCGACAAGACGGCGTATCCGGTTGCCAGCACCAATCTGAAAGATTTCTACAATCTGGTTGATGTCTATCTCGATGCGGTCTTCTTCCCGCGCATTACCCCTGAAATTCTCAAGCAAGAGGGCTGGCACTTTGAATTACCGGCACCTGATGCGCCGATCAGCATCAAAGGGGTGGTGTATAACGAGATGAAAGGGGCATACTCATCTCCTGATGGCATGCTCTACCGCTATTCGCAGCAGTCACTCTTCCCCGACACTACCTATGGCTACTCATCGGGTGGCGACCCGTTGGTCATTCCCGATCTGACCTATGAAGCCTTTAAGCGGTTTCACGAGACCCTGTACCATCCCTCGAATGCACGCATCTTCTTCTACGGTGACGATCCGCCGGCAGAGCGGCTGCGCAAACTCGATGAGTATCTCAGCCAGTTCGAGCCGATTACACCACCATCGCAGATCGAGAAGCAAGAGCGCTTCACCGCGCCGCGCACCTTTGAATACACCTTCAGCGCTGCCGATAACGAGCAACAGAAGGGTATGGTGATGGTCAATTGGCTGATCGACGATAATCGCGATCCGACCCAGTTGATGGCGCGTGAACTGCTGAGCTATATGTTGTTGGGGAATGCCGCCGCTCCCTTACGCAAAGCCTTGATCGATTCGGGGCTGGGTGAAGAGGTCATCGGCGGGTACGAGAGTGATCTCCTGCAACATACCTTCTCGGTCGGTATGAAAGGGATCGACCCGGCAAACGCCGAACAGGTCGAGGCACTGATTTTGCGCACGCTCAACGAACTGGCCGAACACGGGTTTGATCCGGAGACGATTGCGGCGGCGTTTAACACCTTCGAGTTCAGTCTACGCGAGAATAACACCGGCAGCTTTCCGCGTGGCCTGGTGTTGATGATGCGAGCGCTGAGCACCTGGCTGTACGATGATGATCCGATTGCGCCGTTGCGCTTCGAGGCACCTCTGGCAGCGGTGCGCACCGCAGTCGCCAACGGCGAGCGTCTGTTTGAACGTCTGATCCGCGAATTACTGCTCGATAATCCACACCGCACCAGAGTCACGCTGCGCCCCGATCCTGAATACGCCGCCCGACTGGCTGCCGCCGAGCAGGCCCGGATCGAGGCGTTTGCGGCCACGCTCGATGATGAGAAGCGGGCAGCGCTGATTGCTGAGACCCAGGCCCTGGCGGAATGGCAACAAACTCCTGATCCACCGGAGGCACTGGCCACGATTCCGACCCTGCACCTGACCGATCTCGACCGCGAGGTGAAGCGCATTCCAACCGATATTGACGAGATGGCTGGCGTACCGCTGCTGCGGCATCCTCTCTTTACGAATGGCATTGTGTATCTCGATCTGGCCTTTGACTTGCGGGCACTACCACCACAACTCTTGTCTTTCGTCCCCCTCTTTGCCCGTGCGCTCACCGAAATGGGTACTGCAACCTCCGATTTTGTGCGGCTGTTGCAGCGGATTGGTCGCGAGACCGGTGGTATCTCGGCGGCGACAATGACCGCGACCGACATAGTGACGGCAGCGCCGGTCGGTCGCCTGGTTGTTCGGGGCAAGAGTACGCTGGCCCAAACGACAGAGCTGATCAAGCTATTGCAGGAGATTCTGCTGACCGTAAAGCTCGACAATCAAGAACGCTTCCGCCAGATCGTGTTGCGTGCCCGCGCAAACAAAGAGTCGTCGCTGGTGCCGGCCGGCAATGCCTATGCCCGGCAACGGCTCGCGGCCCGGTTTTCTCCCGCTGAATGGGCCGATGAACAGATGGGGGGCATTTCGGCCATCTTCTTCCTGCGCGAACTCGAACAACGGATTCAGCAAGATTGGCCGGGGGTGCTGGCCGATCTGGAAATGGTGCGCACCTCGCTGATCAACCGGCGGGGTCTGGTGGTCAATCTCACGCTCGATGCCGATGGTCAGAAGACCGTGTTGCCGCTGCTGCACGATCTGATTGCCAGTTTGCCAGATCAGCCATACTCGCCAGCATCGTGGCCGACCAGCCGTATTGATGATGGCGAAGGATTGATCATTCCTGCCCAGGTGAACTACGTCGCCAAGGGCGTCAACCTGCACGCCCACGGCATCCGCCCGAGTGGTGCGGCGATGGTTGTCTTGCGCCATCTCCGGATCGATTATCTGCTCGACCGGATTCGGATTCAGGGTGGTGCCTATGGTGCCAGTGGCAGCTACGACCGCAGTACCGGCTTGTTCATCACCACCTCCTACCGCGACCCCAACCTGCTCCGCACGCTGGATGTGTACGATGAAATGGCAACGTACCTGCAAACCATCGCTCTTGACTCAACAACCGTTGAACGGGCGATTATCGGCACTATCGGCGACATGGATGCCTATCAGTTGCCGGATGCCAAAGGTTACACAGCACTGGTACGCTACCTCACCAGTATCAGCGACGAATATCGCCAGCAGATACGCGATCAGGTGCTGGCAACGTCGCCGGCAGATTTCGTAGCTTTTGCCGAAGCGGCAGCAGCACTACGCGATCATGGCCAGGTGGCAGTGCTTGGCCCGGCAGACTCTATCGAGGCCGCCAATCGCGAACGGCCTGGATTGCTCAAACCAGTGAAGGTACTGTAGCGCCTGACAGGCTATCCCTGCCCAACCCACGTGAGCCGGGCAGGGATAGTTAATATTATCTGCCGGTGATGCCTGGAAATGAGGATGCTATGACGTTCAACGATCCCACCAGTTCCATCGGAACGCTGGCTTACGAAGCGACCATTGCCGATCTTCAGGCGGCAATGGCAGCCGGTACCCTTACCGCAGAAGCGCTCACAATGGCCTGCCTTGAGCGGATCAATGCGCTGAATCGGGCCGGGCCGTGCCTGAATGCGCTGATCGAAGTCAGCCCAAGCGCCCTCGAAACCGCAATTGCCCTCGACGCTGAACGTGACGTGCGCGGCCCGCGCAGCCCGCTCCACGGCATTCCAATCGTGCTCAAGGACAACATCGATACGCTCGACGACACTGCCACGACTGCCGGTTCCCTGGCCCTGATCGGCTCGCGACCGGCTGCTGAAGCAACGGTTGCCGCCCGTCTACGAGCTGCCGGTGCCGTGCTGTTGGGTAAAGCTAACTTGAGCGAATGGGCGAATTTCCGCAGTACCAGCTCATCAAGTGGCTGGAGTGCGCGGGGTGGTCAGGCGCGCAACCCCTATGTGCTGAGCCGGAGTCCGTGTGGCTCCAGTTCGGGGTCGGCCATCGCAGTGGCAGCCAGTATGTGTGTAGCGGCGATTGGTACCGAAACCGATGGTTCTATTTCGTGCCCATCGGCGATGTGTGGTGTGGTGGGAATTAAACCGACGGTTGGCCTGACCAGCCGCGCCGGTGTGATCCCAATCAGCTCCACCCAGGACACCGTCGGCCCGCACGCCCGTTGTGTAGCCGACGCCGCCACGGTGCTGGGGATCATTGCCGGCCCTGACCCGCACGATCCGGCGACCACAGCCGCCGCCGGACACGTTCGCCCGGATTACCGCACCTGTCTTCAGGCCGATGCACTGCGTGGCGCACGGATCGGGGTGTTGCGCAGTGATCGCTTCGCCGGCTTTGGCCGCCACGTTGAACAGGCATTTGCGGCAGCACTGACAGCAATGCGCGATGCCGGTGCTCATGTGGTTGATCCTGTGACATTTCCTGATGAGTTGCTGGCATTTAATGAAGCCGAGTTAACGGTTCTGCTGTACGAATTCAAAGCCACGCTCAACCGCTACCTTGCCAGCCGCGTGCCTGATCCGCAGGCAGCCACCCCTGCGCCACGTTCGTTAGAGGAATTGATCGCCTTTAACGAACAACAGGCCGAACACGAGTTACGCTTCTTCGGTCAGGAACTGCTTGTCCAGGCCGCCGCCGTTGGCGACCTCGATGATCCGGCGTATCAACAGGCCCTGGCTGCCAGTCGTGATGCTACTCGTCAGGCGCTCGACGCCCTGCTCTACGAACAGCAGCTCGATGCCCTGGTCGCGCCGGCAACCGGTCTGGCCTGGCCGATTGATTTGATCGGCGGCGATCGCTACCCTGGCGGGAGCAGTTCGCTCGCGGCGCGAGCCGGCTATCCAATGGTGACGGTACCGGCAGGGATGGCGTTCGGTTTACCAATCGCGATCAACTTCATCGGCACCGCATGGTCTGAACCGATGCTGATCCGATTGGCTTACGCTTTCGAGCAGGCAACGAAACTCCGGCGACCACCGGTGTATCGTCAATGGATTGTTGGCGATGAGTAGGGGGTAGGGGGGAGGAGATAGTAGATAGGAGATAGGAGATAGAAGATAGGAGATAGAAGATAGGAGATAGAAGATAGGAGATAGAAGATAGGAGATAGAAGATAGGAGATAGAAGATAGGAGATAGAAGATAGGAGGTAGAAGCAAGAGTACTGATAGATGGTGCCCTTCTCTCGTCTCTTCCCGCCTAGCGGGGGAGGTTGGGAGGGGGGGCGGGAGCAAGGTGACCGGAAGTCATCTGGAGCATGCCCATTTCCACTTCCCACGTCTCCTCCCCCCAACGAGGAGAGGTCGGGAGGGGGGCGGAAACAAGGTGACCAGGCGCCATACGGAACATGCCAATTCCCCACTCCCTACTCCCCCACATATGCGTCGGCGGGGCCTATCTATCTTCAGCGCACCTCAAACACCTCTTTGTCAACCAGCTCGACCTCAACCGGGTATTGACCGGTGAAGCAGCCAGTACAAAAAGTAGAAGGATCGCGTCCGGTTGAGCGAATCAAGCCTTCGAGGCTCAGGTAGGCCAGGCTGTCGGCACCGAGATGCTGGCGAATGCCTTCGATGGTCAGGCGATGGGCAATCAGCTCAGGATAGGTTGCCATATCGACACCGAGGAAGCAGGGGTGGCGAATGGGTGGTGACGAGACGCGCACGTGAACCTCACGCGCACCGGCCTCACGCAGCAGACGCACAATTGGCCCGCTGGTGTTGCCCCGCACGATACTATCATCAACCAACACTACCCGTTTGCCGGCCAGATTATCGGTCAGGGCGTTGAATTTGAGCGCAATGCCAAGTTGACGTAATCGATCATCAGGCTGAATGAACGTTCGTCCGATGTAGCGGTTCTTAATCAACCCTTCCGAGTAGGGAATACCCGACTCTTGTGCATAACCGATTGCTGCCGGCGTTGCACTGTCGGGAACCGCGATCACAATATCGGCATCGCACGGCGCTTCGCGGGCCAGTTCCCGCCCTTGCGCGACCCGGATGGCGTGGAGAACTGTTCCATGCAGCATACTGTCGGGACGGGCGAAATAGATGTACTCGAACAGACAGGCAGCCGTGCGCAGCGACGGTTGGTGCGAGATAGTTTGGGGGCCGTCAAGCGTAATTTTGACAATTTCACCCGGCTCGATCTCGCGCACGAACTCAGCGCCAATTGTCCCCAACGCACAGCTTTCCGAAGCCACCACCCAGCCATTGTCACTGAGCTGACCCAGGCAGAGCGGGTGTAATCCCCACGGATCGCGCACCGCGTAGAGCGCATCGCGCGTCAGGACGGTGAGACAGTACGCACCCTGGGCCCGTACCATAAAGACCTTGAGCTTCTCTTCCCAGGTACGCCCTTCGCCGCCGGCCAGCATCTGCGTAATAACTTCGCTATCGCTGCTGCTGGTCAGACCGACGCCACGCTGCAACAACTCACGTCGAAGTGCGGCAGCATTGGTCAGGTTACCGTTGTGACCAACCGCCAGTGGCCCTAATGCACTCTCGACAACGAACGGTTGGGCGTTTTCCAGCTTTGATGAACCAGTGGTTGAATAGCGCGTATGCCCAATCGCCATATAACCGCTGAGCGGGCGCAACTTCTCTTCATCGAACACTTGCGCCACTAAACCCATGTTTTTGTAGTAACGAATGCTCCGCCCATTGCTCACCGCGATACCGGCACTCTCTTGACCACGATGCTGAAGCGCGTAGAGACCGAAAAAGGTGAGGCGCGCAACGTCAGCATCGGCAGCGACAATGCCGAAAACACCACACTCATGACCCGGCTTGTCATCAGATACAGTGGGAAGCATACATTGAGCGGCAATGGTATCATTACGATCAGGTACGCCGGGCAGCGATTGATCGTTCATGAGAAGTTATCCTCCTGCGCGCAGATTTGGGGACAGTTCGCATCATTGCTTATTCAAGTATATCACGGATTATGAAACCTTCAGACAACCTAACGACAGAGCAATATCAGCCATCCTGGGCTACCGGATGCCTTCTGATTGCGGTAGTTGCCCTTGGGCTAGGCATCAATGGATTTTTGCGCCTGGTCGAAATCGGCGTGGGGCTATTTGGCGTTGATAGCGGTGGTCGCATCATTATCGTCTGGATCAGTCTGGCTATCGGCGCAGCAATGGCCGGCATCTGGTTTGGCTTAACCGGTGGTACCTTGCGGGATACGGCCTTACGCTGGCTGGCCGGATTACCACTCCCGGCAATCCTGGTCTTAACCAGTCTCCTGCCCTCTGCCGAGAGTCAGTTGCAGATGGTCATCCAGGCGGTGATCTGCCTCTGCTACGCCCTCATCATCACCTGGCTTACCCGTTGCTCCCCCTGGCAATGGGGCTGGTTACCCGCTGTCTTCAGCAGCGGTCTGCTGATGAGCCTGCCCTGGCTAGCTATTGGCACGCCCGGTTCGTGGCTGGATACCGGTCTGGCACTGCTAACCGGTGGCCTGGTTGGCTGGGTTGGCGGATGCCTGTTGGCCTGGCGACCACCGCAAAGCTGGCAACAACCATCTGTTTCAGTCACTATCCGGCTGATTGAGGGGGTCGGCCTGAGTGTGCTGCTCCTGATCCTTAGCCGTGCGCTCGGTGTAAACAGCACCGCACTCCTGTTCATGGTTAGTGCACCGATTGGTGGCTGGCTGCTCCTGACCCTTGGCCGGCATATATCAGTTTCTACAGTCGTCCCGATGACCATTCTCTTCGGGATGTTCTTCTTTGGCGTGCCGCTGGCTCTCACCGACTCCGACACCCTGATCACCCTCTTGCTCTTCAGCAGCTTTCCCGAAGGCTTTCATCTCGCAGTACTGGCAGCTATCGGACAGGCATTCCTGGCCCTGATCGCGATTCTCCTCGTGCAGTTCGTTCGCAATCCTCGCATCCACGCGGTTGGAGCTGGCGTGATTGCGGTTTTCGGGCTAGCACTGATCATCGGTGGTGGTCGGGCAACACCACAGGGTGACCGCTGGTTTGTGGTGTTGCGCGATCAGGCGGTACTGAGCGATCTGGCAACTATCCCCGATTACGATCAACGACGAATGGCCGTCTATCAACGACTGACGAACCATGCATTGACCACCCAGGCCGATCTGCGGGCGACACTCGACCGGATAGGAGTACGCTATACGCCCTACTACCTCGTCAATGCGCTCGAAGTCGAGGCCGATCTTCCCGTGCGGCTCTGGCTGCAACAATTGCCGGAGGTGGCCGAGGTGATGCCGGCACCGCATCTGCGGCCATTGCCGGTCGGATTGTCAACGTCTGTTGGGCATGAACCGCCACCAGATGAAACGCCGTGGAATCTGATCGCTATCGGCGCACCAGAGGTCTGGGCACGTGGCATTCGCGGTGCGGGCATCATAATCGGTCAGGCCGATTCGGGAGTTGATGGCGCACACCCCGAATTACGTGATTCGTATGCTGGTCAGACACCTAATGGTGTCGATCACGCCTACCACTGGCTCGATCCCTGGACCAATGCGCCAGCGCCTTACGATGCCAGTGGTCACGGCACCCATACGCTGGCAACAATCCTCGGTAACCGGGTTGGTGTCGCACCCGAAGCAACCTGGATCGGGTGCGTGAATCTGGCGCGCAACCTCGGTAACGCCCCGCGTTATCTTGACTGCATGCAATTCCTCTTCGCTCCGTACCCACCCGCTGGCGATCCCTTCCGCGATGGTGACCCGACGCGAGGGGCGCACATCTTGAACAATTCGTGGGGCTGCCCGGCAGACTTTGAAGGGTGTACGCCGAATTCCTTACAACCGGCAGTACAGGCGTTGCGAGCGGCTGGTGTCTTTGTGGTTGCCAGCGCCGGCAACGACGGCCCGACGTGTAGCTCGCTGAATGCACCACTCGCTATCTACGATGACGTGATGACGGTCGGTGCAGTGAATAGCGCAGGCCAGCTTGCACCGTTCAGCAGTGTCGGGCCGGTCACCAGCGATGGCAGTTTACGCCCCAAACCCGATCTGGTCGCGCCGGGAACCAACATCCTCTCGGCCTTTCCCGATCAGAGCTATGCCTATGCCGATGGCACATCGATGGCAGGGCCGCACGTTGCCGGCGCTGTAGCCCTGATCTGGTCGGCCAATCCTGCCCTGATCGGCGATATTGAGACAACGGAACAAATCCTGCGCGAGACGGCCAAACCTTACCCCCACAGTGATGGTGATCGGTGTGGGGTTGGCAACGGTGTTGGTGCCGGTCTACTCGACGTTGCCGCCGCCGTACAGCGAGCACTGACCCGCTGACGAAAGCCGTAGATGTGGTACCCGGAAAGACGCGCCGCCGGGTATGGTCACTGATGGCAAATCCCGGCGTGCGGTTACCCATCCCGCCAACGAACGCCACTACCACGCACGGTTGCTGGTATGGTGGGAGAGCGAAGCTGGCGTTCACGGCAGCGATACTGAGGCACAGCAGAGGTTACTGTATGCCCATTGCAAAACAAGCATGAGCATCATCCAGCCGGGCACAACACTAAAGGCGAAACGTATCGTCATTCCTGCCATTGTGCGGTAGAATGCACCCGGTAACAATGATACGACGACGAGGTGGCGTGTGAACGAAGGGCGCAAATGGTGGGCATTAGCGGCGGTCGGCACCGGTGTGCTGGTTTCGACCATTGATGGCTCGATTGTCAATATTGCTCTGAACACCCTGGTACAGGCGTTTGCCAGCAATCTGAACGTTGTCGAATGGGTGGTCTTGGGCTACTTACTGACCCTGGTCTGCACACTCTTGATCATGGGGCGTTTAGGCGATATGTATGGCAAACGCCGGATATATCTTATCGGCTTTGCCCTCTTTACCATCGCTTCGTTGCTCTGCGCCACCGCACCGTCGATTGCAGCCTTGATCGGCTTCCGGGTGCTACAGGGAATTGGGGCCGCAATGATTCAAGCCGTCGGCCCGGCATTGCTGGTGACTGCCTTCCCCGCCCGTGAACGTGGCATGGCGCTGGGAGCGATTGGCTCCTTCGTCGCTGCCGGTATTCTAATCGGGCCGGCCCTGGGTGGCGTGCTGTTGCAGTACGTCGGTTGGGAAGCGATCTTCTTCGTCAACTTGCCGATTGGTGTGGTGGGTTGGTGGCTCACCATCCGCTCAATCGCACCCGACCACACGACGCGCCCCGGCCAGCGATTTGATCTGATCGGAGCGGTATTGATGGCTGTCACCCTGTTTTGCCTCCTGCTGGGGCTGACCGAAGGGCCTTTGTGGGGATGGGGTGATAGTCGCGTGATCGGCCTCTTTGCAGCCTCGCTGATCGGTGGCGTCCTTTTTGTCTGGTGGGAATGGCGTCATCCGCAGCCAATGCTGCAATTGCGTATGTTCCGCCGACTGGCCTTCTCGCTCAATCTGCTGGCTGCGCTGATCCTCTTTCTCGGTATTTCCTTTAACCTGTTGCTGACGCCACTCTTCTTCCAACTGGTATACCAGTTCGATCTTCAACGCACCGGTTTGATGCTCATGGCGCTCCCCATTGCCCTCTCGCTCACCTCGCCTATCAGTGGCCGGCTCTCAGACCGGTTTGGGCCGCGGGTGTTAACCATCGTCGGCTTGCTGGTGACCGGATGTGCCTTACTGGGCCTGAGTACGACCACACCGGTCACACCACCGCTGCAAATGTTGAGTTTTCTGATATTGTTGGGAATTGGAGTAGGCTTATTTCAAAGCCCGAATAACAGTACAGTGTTAGGCAATGCCCCGCCAGAGGCATTGGGGGTGGCGAGTGGCCTACTGGCGGTCGTCCGCACCATCGGCCAAACCGGTGGAATCGCCCTGGCCGGTGCGATATGGGCATCGCAAATCTTTGCGTTGAACGGCGGCCCGGTGACCCCCATCACTGCGGCACCGCCACCAATTCTGGCCGGCGGCTACGATATAGCAATGCGCGTTGCCGCATTGCTGGCTGCAATCGCGATTGTGCCATCGTTGATCGGCGGCTATGCTCTCCAACGTCAAATGGCACCGGCCAGACCGCCGGTTGCCGATTAATATACGTCGATGCAATCTTCACACCTGACACCCTTACCCTGAAATCGGATACCCCATGCTGAACAGAGCGAATCTGGGATACGGTGAGGGTGCGTAAAACGGGAGATCACTATGCATGATCGTGTGTGGCGTACAGTACGCCCTCTGACCGCAATGATTGGTATTGTGCTGTTCTGGTTTGTGATCGGTGGCTTGAGTGGCTGCACAGCAGCACCCATTCTGGGGGAAGTCAGCGCAACCGCCGAACGGTACAATCCGGGTCGCGATACCCCCTTAGCGATTAGCTATGAGATTGGGCGATCCGCCCTGGTTGATATCTACATCCTCGATGCTAATGGACAACGGTATGACCTGCGCCGGGCACAGCCACGAGCAGCCGCAAACGATCCATACATCCTGCGCTTTGATGGCAGTGTTCCAACCGACGATCCGCAGGTACTACGCCGACTACTACCACCTGGACAATACACGCTGGTTGTAGCTGCCCGTGCGGCTGATGGCAATGACAGCGATGAACGCCGTCTGCCATTGAGCATCGAAGGCAATGTGATTGCCCCACCCGAAATCGAAAATCTGATGGTCTGGCCGCCGGTTATTTCACCCAATGCTGATGCCATAGATGATGTCGCCGAATTTACCTATCGACTACCGGTCAGCGCCACCGTCAATATTGAGGTACAGGCACCGAACGGCGAGATCATTCCGGTCGTCACCCGCGAAGAAGAGGGGCCATACGAGCAGCGTCATGTCTGGAATGGCAAACGCCCCAACGGTTCGCTCCTCGAAGCCGGCGTTTACACCTACACAGTACGGGCAGAAGATGGCTTCGGCAATGTGGTACAGCGTCAGGGGCAAATCACCCTTGCCGACGTTGGTCAACCCGAAGCACGGATCGTCTACTCGATGATTGCCCCCCAGCGCGTCATGCTGGGCGAGGTCATTACGGTCACCATCCGGGTACGAAACACCGGCACCGTGCCCATCCGCACCTACGGGCCACCGAGCGGCTACGAATACACGACCGATGAAGTCTTCTCTTCGGTTGAAGACGGCATCTACGCTGCGCAAGCCGGTGGCTTCTGGCGAGTAGGCATGGATTGGGACGCCAACAGCGGTGGTGGTCCCAAACGCTACCCATACCGGTGGGCTATTTCACCCCGTCCGCCCGAAGAGTGGGCAAAACCGTTTGTCGAAGACTTCCTGTACCCAGGCGAAGAGGCCGAGATTATTGGCCGGGTGCGTATCTTACAACGTGAAACACGGATGGGATTCTACGTCGGTCTGATCCAGGATGGCGTTGGGTTTTTCCAGGATCGCACCGGACGAACCATTATCGATGTTGGTTTCTAGGATGCAAAAACCTGCCCCCTCCATATCGAAGGGGGCAGGTCACAAACCATTTGACCGGTTTAGCGGTCAGCCACTTTAAAGGTTGCACTACCGATTGAGAGTAGATCGCCATTCTGCAAACGTTGACGCGAGCTAATCCGCTGACCGTTGAGCGCAACCAGGGCACTGCCGTCGAGTGGCGCGACAAACCAGCGCTCTAACGCCTGCACAATCTCGGCATGGCGTTCGAGGACTTGCCGGTCATGCAGCACAATGTCGCATTGACGGGCACTCCCGATCACCATACTGCGTCGGTTGACCACGATCTGTTGCCCGGTTCGCGAACCGGACACACCGATGAGGGTTAATTCCCGACTCATACCTGCCTCCAATGAACATAACTATTGCGAAACAACTATATGACATTATGATTCTCATCAAAAACTCATTTTGTCAAGAGTGACCTTTGTACCATGTACGCTCGTAGTCTTGTGAGCGACAATAGAAGTTGTTATTGCCGGGTTCAGATGAGGCAAGATCGTTCCAAACAATCCACATATCAATCCGGTTAAGGAGAATAATATGGCGGAGCCAGCAGTACAACGGGTGCGAATCTACTTGAACGGCGAGGATCGGAGCGGAGATCGTCCGCTTTACCAGGTGGTGTTAGCCGAATTGCGCCAGAGTGGGGCAACCGGTGCGACGGTAATTGCAGCCCTAACCGGCTTTGGGCCACGACGGCAGGTACCTCCCCTTGCCGACCGCCAGCCGGTAGTGATTGAGTGGGTTGATCATTCTGCCCGTATCAAACGCCTGCTCCCGCTGATTGGTGAACTTGCACCCTCGGCACTCATCACCGTTGAATCGGTCGAGGTTGTTCAGGGCGCATTACGTCCGGGCGGGCCATTCGGGGCCGAACAGATGGTATCCGATCTGATGCAGGTGCCCTCCAGAACTATTGCGCATAATGCCTCGCTTATTGAGGCCCTAGAGCACTTTGTGACGGCCCGGGCAGAGGTACTGCCTGTTATTGACAACAACACGGTGATCGGTGTTATCTCGACCCGTGAACTGGCGTGGCGGGCAGGGTTGCGCCTGGCCCCAGAATTGCTCAGAGTACTGGGACCGGCGGAAGGCACTGCGCTGGTGGCAGCGTTGAAGGGGCGAAGCGTAGGCGAGATTGTCAACCGCGAGGTGTGTGGCATTGCGCCGACAACACCGATCCCCCAGGCGCTCACCATGATGATCGAATGGGGCTATACCGAGATACCAGTTGTTGATGATCAGGGCCGCCTGACCGGTATCTTTGGTCAGCGCGAGGTCTTACAGGCCGCAGCCCGAACACTCACTGCCGTCCAGACTTCAGAAGGTGTGCAGGTTCGTATGGTCATGCAGGCCGCCACTGCCCGGATTGCGCTCGGCCAATCACTGGCAACCGCGTTGGCATTGCTGATCACGGCACCCGGTCAACTCTTGTTCGTCGTTGATGAGGCCGGTCGTCTGGTCGGCACCTTACGACTGACCGGTGTCCTCAATCATTTACAGGGCGACGAACGGAATGTACTACTGGCAGCAATTCAACGTGCGCAACCAACGCCGGCGACGGCATTGCCCGGCGCTCGCCAAACGATAGACACCCTGGTCGAGCCACCTCCATCTACCGTCGCGCTTGATGCCAGCCTCGGCACAGCGGCACAGCAGTTGCTTGACCATAACGCCGAGCGCTTACCGGTCGTTGATCACGATGGTCGACTGTCGGGTATAATCGCACGTGGTGCCCTGATCAGGGCCTTATTACAACAAAGCGAATAGTAGGACTGGTAACCTATGGCTGATCGTGTCTTAATTACTGGTGGAGCCGGTTTTCTGGGCATTAACCTGACGCGCTACCTGTTGGCGCGAGGGTATCTCGTGCGCTCACTTGATATTGCCCCCTTTGATTACCCCGAACGCAACCAGATTGAAGAGCACACGGGTGACATTCGTGACCGGGCTGCCGTTGATCGGGCGATGAAGGATGTGCGCTTCGTCGTTCATACCGCAGCAGCTCTGCCGCTGTACTCGCCGGCAGACATCTTCTCAACCGATATTGATGGCACACGCAACGTCCTCGAATCGGCTCGCGATCACGGGGTTGAGCGCGTTGTCCACATCTCATCAACCGCCGTGTATGGCATTCCCGACCATCACCCGCTGCTGGAAACCGATCCCCTGAGCGGCGTTGGCCCCTACGGCGAGGCGAAAGTGAAAGCCGAAGAACTGTGCCTCGAATTCCGGCGTGCCGGTATGTGCGTGCCAATTCTCCGCCCCAAGTCGTTCGTCGGCCCAGAGCGGCTGGGCATCTTCGCAATGCTGTACGACTGGGCAATGGATGGGCGCAACTTCCCACTACCGGGGAACGGCAAGAATCGCTACCAGCTCCTCGATGTTGAAGACCTTTGTGAAGCGATTGTACGCTGTCTGGAACTTGACCGTGATCGGGTCAACGACACCTTCAACATCGGTGCCAAAGAGTTCGGCACGATCAAAGAAGATTTTCAAGCCGTACTCGATGCCGCCGGTCATGGCAAGAAGATCATCACCTTCCCGGCAGCACCGATGGTGTGGGCACTGGCGATTTTAGAGAAACTGAAGCTGTCGCCGGTGTATAAATGGGCGTATGGCACAGTCACCGAAGACTCCTTCGTATCGGTGGAAAAAGCCGAGCGCGTCCTGGGCTTCACGCCGAAGTATTCCAACAAAGAGGCGCTGGTGCGCAACTTCCAGTGGTACGTCGAGCACGCTAACCAGTTTGGTCAGCAAACTGGCGTCTCGCACCGGGTGCCCTGGAGTCAGGGTATTTTGCGGTTTGCGAAGCTGTTTTTCTAATTCGCCTACAGCACATAGCTGACATCCTCAACAGCCGGAAAACAATGGTCTGGTCGGGGTGACGTAAGCGTCGCCTCGACCGATAATCACCAGGACGCGCAAGCGCCGGTATACCTCCTGGGATCGTAAACATTCGCCCCATCCACTACCTGCGCAGCACGCACTCCCTCACCTCACTCCCCAGCCCCGCTCCCGTTAGGCTATGCATCACCCATAACTCGGATATTACATAGCTCACGTGTGGGAGCGGGTCGGGGGAGTGATGACGGGTGTGCTCCCCAGCCGGGAGCTGGGAGCGCGCGCCTCCGGCGCGCATGGTGCCGGTACCAGTGCTGGAGGGAGGAGCCAGGCGCAAGCTCCCATCCCTGGCGGCATTCACGGACGGCCAGGATAGATGAACGAATACAACGTCTACCCTATCAGGAAGCCCTGGATCACACGTCTGCCCTCCCCGCTCCCGCCCCCGCTATGCATTCCCCATACCTGGTATTAACCACGTGCGTATCAGCGGGTATGATCGTTACGGGTGCTGTTGTGGGCGACTGGCCCGATGGCAGCGCGCCGCTCCAGCCGTGGTATCACGTGCTGAATGGGTTGCCTTACGCACGCATCATGTGCGTGTCGCGCGGTGTGGAGTGCGGCAGCCATGCTGCCGCGCCAGCCGCGCTCACGATCCGGCGCGTGGCATACCTTTACCCATCCTGGTCACGGCGGTGCTGAATGTGCTCGTGCCGATCATCGAGTCGGTCAGGCATGAATGAGCTACCTGCGCGTAGACGTTTAGTTGTACCAGGTTCGTGCCTGTGCACCAGCGGCTACGGCCAGCATCTGCCGGCGGTGGCGAGGATGTCTCCACGCAGTCTGGAAGCCTGCGCCATGGGGAGCCGCCAGGGGGAACGCTTGCAGTCCGACCTAATGCAGCGTGATATGTGGGTAATGCATAGCCCAGCGGGGGCGGGCTGGGGTGGGGGTGTTCTGGCCCCCTCACCTCACTCCCCAGCCCCGCTCCGCTCCCATCGGGGAAGTGGGGAGTGAGAAATGGGCGTGCTCCAGATGGCTTCCGATCACCTCGCTCCTGCCCCCTCACAACATCTCCCGCTGAGGGGATGAGTCGAGGGAAGAGCGGACAGAACCCGCGAGCGCGGGCACGGGTTGCTCTGTACCCTCCGTGTCTCTGTGGTGCATTTTCCCAACCCTCCTACCCACACCCACCAACAGGATTGTATGAAAAAAACCTTCCATTCACGCATTCATACGAGGTATATGCATCTATAGGCGTCACGCTCTGGCGTCTGAATCTGGTATACTATCAGTACAGGGTTGTGTGAACGTGAAGAACCCTGCCCTGGCAGGTTTATCATCATTGCAGGGAAGGAGGAACTCCCGACAGCACTGCATCATCTTGAGAAGAGACGGCTAAAAACGAAAAACTTATAAAAACATGTTTGATAAAGATCTGAATGTCTAAGGTTTTAATGATATGACAACAACAGGAGAAGAGCGCAACGAGATGCGCTGGATTCGGGTTGATTTGCATCTACACACGCCTGCTTCTGAAGATTACGCTGAACCAAACGTTTCGTACCTTGATATTCTCCAGGAAGCTGAACGTCGTGGTCTTGAGATCATCGCATTTACCGATCACAATACTGTTACCGGTTATGAGCAGTTCCAACGTGAACTGGAATTTCTAACCACCCTGGAAAAAGCCGGTCGGCTAACCAGTGAAGAAGCTGCCCGTTTAGCCGAGTATCGGCGTCTACTTGAGAAGATTACTGTCCTGCCGGGTTTTGAATTCACGTCGCATTTTGGGGCGCACATTCTCGGTATCTTTCCGCCGAATCGCCCGCTCAGTTTGATTGAAGCTACGCTGCTCCAGCTCGGTATCCCGGCTGAAGTACTCAAGCACGGAGTGTGTAGTGTTGCCAACACCCGGCATGTCACCGAAGCCTACGAGATCATTCATCGTGCCGGTGGGATTGTGATTGCTGCTCACGCGAACGGCCCGAATGGTGTTATCACCGAAACTTTGCGCATGGGCACGAGCGGACAGGCGCGTGTGGCCGTGACACAAAGCCCCTATCTGCACGCTCTTGAGTTTATCAATTTCTACACCGACCACGAGAAGTTTACCTCGCCTGGTTTTTACAACGGCAAAACCGAACACTACGAGCGCCGCATGTTCTGCATTCAGGGAAGCGATGCCCATCGGCTCCGTCGCTTAGCCGAAGCAGAAGCCCAGGTCACGCATCGCCACGGCATCGGTGATCGCTATTTCGAGGCGTTGCTTCCTGATCGTAGTTTTGAGGCGTTGAAAGCCCTTTTCTCAAGTCAGGATTTTGATCGGGTACGGGTACCAAAACGCGATCAAAAGCAGTGGTCGCTTGATGTTGCTCGCTTCAGCGGTAGTACGGAACGTCAGGTACTGCGCGCTGTCAACGATCCATCGGCAACTGCTTCGCTCTGGCCTGATGTGGCTGCGTTGGCGAATATCGGCGGTGGTGTGCTGATCATTGGCTGCGATCCCGGCGGTAAAGTGATCGGTGTTGATCGGCCCGACCAGGCGACCGAATCGTTGCGGCAGAGTGTCGCCGAACATCTTACGCCCCAACCATATCTATCATTTGAACTTATGCACTACGAGGGGCGTGACGTGATCCGCGTTGAGGTCAAAGCCCAAGACCCGCCACCCTACGTTGGCAGCAACGGCGCAGTCTACATCCGCCGTGATAACGAGACGGTGGTAGCGAATCGCAGCGAGATCATTCAGCTCTGTCGCCAGGCGATTGCCGCCGGCGAACCATCCCCGCTCGACAACGGTGAAACTCTCGAATTGCCGCGTTCGGGGGTCGAGATTGTTAGTAGCCAGCGTCGCGGTGGTTCGTGGAGCTACGAGGTTCGTGATCTCCGCACAACTGCCGGTGTCACCCGTGACCGGGCCCAGGGCTTGTGGGCGTATGCCATTAGCCGTCACGAAGATTTACGGGAAGGCCGCATCGATCTGCAAAGCCAGGTACGCTGGCGCGGGCGACTCGGTCTCTGGCGCGCCTATCGCCAGGGCGCTCGCGTCAAATACGATCTCGTTCACCGCGACCAGAACGGTGTCATTGACCATATTTTCTACGGGGTTAGCGATTGGGGCCTCGGCGAAGCATGGATGAGTCTCTTGAACGAGGCCGGCGCCCGGATTGAGACCGACGCGGACGATTTTGATCAAGAGGGAACGCTCGACCCAACCCCACCTCCTGACATTGAAGCCTGGGGAGAACGCCGGGTGCGCTGGCGCGGACGAGGCGGTATTGTGCGCATCACCCTTGATCCCGAAGGTCAGCCACGCTTCGATCTGGTGATGAAGGACAAAGACACAGGCGCAATCCAGGAATATAACAACGTGCCACGCGAGAAACTCTCAGAGGCCTGGCTGGCGCTGATTCGGGTACCACGTCCGCGCACCGGTATTGAGGTGGTGAATGCGACACGCTCTGAAGATGGTGAGTGGTTCTATACCTTCCGCAATCTTCGTACCGGTGATGTGAGTAGTGCGCCGTGGCGCTTGCAAGACATTGAACCGGGGACGGTGCGTGAATATGCAGCCCGGATGTACCACCAGGATATGCCGCTCGACGAAGAGAAGGTTCGTTGGTGGGGAAACATCGGCTACCTGCGTCCAATGCGTTCACAGGTAGACCTGGTGTACATTGATGAGCAGGGCGTAACCCACGTTTATTACGCTGCCCGGCGTGATGAACTGGCCGGTGAATGGCGCGAATTGCTCCAACTGTACGGCGAGTAGGAATGGCGCGAAGAGGCCTGATTTCTCAGAGATGTTTGTTCGCTTGAATTGGTATCCGAAACATACAATGCATGGCACACGCCATTCCCTCGTTCGCTGCATCCCTACAGATGGCATTGTGAAAGGCTATCTGTACCGGCTGTAGGGACGGGTTCCGGGCGGGTTTAGAACCCGCCCCTACACGTTCATCCGTATCATACAGGTGAAATCTCCGGCTCGTCGCGAATGGGACAGATAGTCACGATTCGCCGCATATCTGGTGATAGGCAATTGCTATCGGTACCGGTAGGCTTGCACGGCCGTGCGCCCCCACCGACTCAAGCTTGACCCCACACTACCTCCAGAACATCGCCGCTACGGTCACCACACGGATTATCGATAACAATCCTGTCCGTTACTGTCAAATCGTGATAAGATGCATGTAGTAACACCGACGAAACGCCCGGTGATGTCGTCATCGCATCAGTCCTACGGTCAATCATCATCGTGCCTATCGTGTCATTCCTGCGACCGGGAAAGAGAGCGAGACCGATCACGCATCACCGATGTTCTTCCAATGGAGGATGTATGAGCAATCCAATCACCATCCTTATTGCCGATGATCACACCATGTTTCGGCAAGGATTGCGCGAGATTTTAGAACGCAAAGGTGGCTTTCAAGTGGTGGCTGAGGTGCGTGACGGGGCAGCCGCCGTTGAAGCGGCCAGCACTACCAAACCTGACATCGCGCTGCTCGATGTCTCGATGCCGGTCATGACCGGTATCGAGGCAGCACGCCAGATTGCACAGGTCAGCCCGCAAACGCGCTGTGTTGTGCTCACCATGCACCGCGATGAGCAAACCGTTCTCGAAGCACTCCGTGCCGGAGCCAATGCCTATCTGTTAAAAGATGCCGACGCCACCGAGTTAATCGAAGCGATTCACGTCGTCTACCGTGGTGAAGCTGCCCTGGCCGGCAGTGCTGCTGCCCGGGTACTCGATCTGCTGCGTCGTAACGATACCTCACCGGCGCTCAACGAAGTGCTTACCCCCAGAGAACGCGATATTCTGGCCCTGCTCGCGCAAGGTGACGACAATCGGGCAATTGCGCTCAAGTTGAGTCTGGCCGAAAAGACGGTTGGTAATCGCTTGAGCGAGATTTTTCAGAAACTCGGCGTGAGTAATCGTACTCAGGCGGCTATCGTCGCAGTTCAGCGTGGTCTGGTACCACCCCCAGATCTGCGTTAGCACGCCTTAGCTAGAAAGTCATTTCAACGTTATGCTTCAACTCACAGGCATTCATCACGTCACTGCCATCTCTGCACGCATTCAACAGAACTACGATTTTTATACCCGTGTGCTTGGGATGCGCCTGGTCAAGCGCACTGTCAATCAAGACGATACCAGTGCCTACCATCTCTTCTACGCCGATGGTGCTGGTTCACCCGGTAGTGATCTCACCTTTTTTGACTGGCCATTACCCCGTGAACGACGCGGCACCCACAGCATCGTTCGTACCGGCTTGCGCGTCAATGGTGCTGAGACGCTCCAGTGGTGGGCCGAACGCCTGCGCACCGAGGGTGTTCCCGTTGGTGAGGTTGTGCTGCGCGATGGCCGACTCACCCTCGACTTTGAAGACCCGGAAGGTCAGCGCCTGATGCTCGTTGATGATGGCGGTGTCGGTGAGTTTGTTCCCTGGCAGCAGAGTCCGGTGCCGGTCGAACACCAGATTCGTGGGCTGGGACCGGTGATGTTAAGCGTTGCCCGACCCGGTCTGACCGATGCCGTGCTCCGTATGGTTATGGGAATGGAATTACAGCGTCGTTATCCTCACCCTGAATACCCTGACGACACCGTGTACGTTTACGCTATGGGGACAGGTGGCCCGGCAGCCGAGGTACATGTCGTTGCCCAGCCCCACCTCCCCCCGGCGCAACCCGGTGCCGGCGGCGTACACCACGTCGCATTCCGGGTGCCAACGTTTGCCGAACACCAGGCCTGGGCCCAGCGCCTCCGCGAATTACGCATTCCGAACAGCGGTATTGTGGATCGCTACTATTTTCGCAGTCTCTATTTCCACGAACCAAACGGTATCCTCTTTGAACTGGCCACCGACGAGCCGGGTTTTGCCGTTGATGAGCCTGCTGATGCACTGGGCGAACGACTGGCATTGCCCCCCTTCCTCGAACCGCGTCGGGCACAGATTGAAGCGGGACTGAAGCCGTTATAGCGGCGATGCCTGCATCTACCCGCTGTCACCCTCGCCTCCCCATTCCCTGCTATCAATCAAAGGTGAAGAGTGGATTGGGAAGCGGGAAATAGCTGGATATACCCACTCCCTGCCCCAACCGTTCAGGGTGCAGGGCAGGGATGTATCTCCCTGTTCAGAGGCTGGTATAGAGATTGAAGCCCGCCGTACAGTAGCGTCCCTGCTACTGGATACTCTATGCCCTCCGTGTCTCTGTGGTGCATAACCCCTGCCCTAAGTTCTTCGCTCACAGTCTTCCTACCGCTTGGGAACTTCTCCCCAATGCAATAGGAGAGGCCCCCCCTTTGGTAGAACGTTGCGATGCAATATACTGGCAGTGCGAAAACGACATCCTGTGCAGGATCGTAGTATAAAGTGGAGGAACTGCCGTGACAATGCTGGTAAATAGTTTGAAGACCGTTGGTTTGCTTGGACTGCTCACCGGTCTCTTCATCATGATTGGTGGTGCAATTGGTGGTCAGATTGGGATGATCATCGCGCTCGTTCTGGCTGTCGTGATGAATATGGGTGCCTGGTGGTTCTCCGACAAACTGGCACTCAAGATGAGCGGTGCGCAGGAAGTGACACCCGATCAGGCACCTGAGCTTCATGCGATGGTGGAAGAGCTATCACGGCGGGCTGGTATTCCCAAACCGCGCGTGTACATCATCGAAACTGACGCTCCCAACGCCTTTGCTACCGGTCGTGATCCGGCGCACGGCGCAGTAGCCGTAACCACCGGGATTGCACGCCTGCTCACACGCGAGGAGCTGGCCGGCGTCATCGCACACGAGCTGGCACACATCAAGCATCGTGACACCCTGATCTCATCCATCGCAGCCACTATTGCCGGTGCTATCGGTATGCTGGCCGATATGGTGATGTGGAGCATGATCTTCGCCGGTTTCGGTGGTAATGATGAAGAAGAAGGTGGTGGCGTTGCCGGACTGGTTGGTGGCATCCTGACGGCCATGCTGGCACCAATTATGGCCCTTATCATTCAGATGGCAATTTCGCGTTCGCGTGAGTACATGGCAGATGCCGGCGGCGCGCAGATTCTCGGCAATCCATTGCCGTTAGCCAGTGCCCTTGAGAAGCTGGAATGGGCTGCTGGGCGGATGCCAATGGATGAAGCACGTCCGGCGACGGCACACATGTACATTGTCAATCCGGTGCTGGGTGGCCTGGCCAGCCTCTTCCGCACCCACCCCGAAACCCACAAGCGTATCTCGCGCCTGCGTGCGATGGCCAATCGCAGTGGTAACACAGCGATGGCGGCGTAAGTCACATCTGCGCAGCGCGTTGACATAGATTTCCTCCCTATTCCAGGCATCACTCAATGGCGAGTGGTGCCCTTTTTGCGGTAGAATACTCTTGTCTGGAACAGGCACGTTCTTGTTGTTTGCAGTTCTGTCGCCCTTACACAACAAGGTAGTGCTGTTTGTGTTAGCCCATTATCAGCGAGGTACTTGCTCGACAATCCCTTGCGGCAGCACGCCACCACCCAATCAGGTTTCAGATGAATGTCTCTGCCCAAACATGTTCCGTTGCTCGGAATAATGCTTGACAGGGTGCGTAAATAACCGGCCTGGCTGCAATAGCAGCACCGACTCTAACTCCTGGCAAACGATATACTCACAACAAAACAACTTTACTGACAGCTCTGCTATGCTGAAGGTGGTTATAAAGGAAAGACCTCTCTGTTTCCAGCTTTAAACTATGGCATCACCGAAATACTGATTGCGTATCACTATGAAACGAACCTCGCTGATAGTTGTTATAGCGCTCGTACTGCTCAGCAGTTGTCTGTCGCCAACTGAAACACCGCCCTCTACCCCAGCCACAGTTATCACGCCGGTCACCGAATCGACTGCCGTACCACCCCAGCAACCAACCACGGTCATCACACCGGTTGTTGGATCGACCGATGCGCCACCCCGACCACCAACTACCGTTGGCACGCCAACCACGTCTGAAGAGCAACCCAATGAGGACGAGATAGCCCTGCTCGATGCAGTCAATCGCCTGCCCCGTGATCAGGTAGAGCTGGCTCGCCAGCTCGGTGCCTGCCGGCCCGCCCCCGCCGAGTGCCCCTACGTGGCCCGTACAGAGCCACTTACGGTACAGGTCGGGGAACGGCGTTCGTTCTTCGTAACCGATTTCAGCGACGACACCCAGTATGAGATCACCGCCGAGTTGCGTTATGCCGGACCAATTGTCTTGATGTATGTTGAGGAGGGGGTACCCTACAACCAGGCCGCTCTCGAACGCGCTGCCCGTACCTTTGAAAACGAGATCTATCCGCGAACACGCGAAATCTTCGGCAGCGAAGTTCAACCCGGTGTCGATGGCGATAATCGGATTACCATCCTGAATGCTGTTGAGCGTAGTCGTCAGATTCTCGGCTACTATTCGTCGAGCGACTCGCTGCCACGTCAGGTGAATCGCTACAGCAACGAGCGCGAGATGTTCTTTATGAACATCGAGTTGATGCCGTTTGACAGCGATACCTACCTTGATGTACTGGCGCACGAGTTCCAGCACATGATCCATCAGAATGAACAGCCGGGCAGTGCGCTGTGGCTCAATGAAGGGATGTCGCAGTTGGCCGAAGACCTCAACGGCTTTCAGAGCGAGGGCTTTATTCCGGTGTACCTGCGCAATACCGACCTTCAGTTGACCGGCTGGGGTTTTGCTCCCGGTCAGTCAGGTGCGCATTATGGTGCAGCCCACCTCTTCATGCGCTACATTTATGCCCAATATGCCGGCGAGGAGCAGTTACGACCGTTGATTCGCGCCAACGCCGGCAATAACCTTGAGGCGTTTGTCGCGCTGGCAGCACCCATCCGCCCCGACATCACCCACTTTCGCCAGTTGATGGCCGATTGGGCGGTTGCCAACCTGATCAACGATCCACGGGTTGCTGATGGACGTTACACCTACGACACCGGCACCGAATTGAGTAATCTGTTACCGGCAAAGGTGCGCCCCACGTCAATCGACAATCGCTATAGCGACGATATTGTCCAGTTTGGTGTTGATTACCTCGCTCTTCCCCGCAATACCCGCACAGTGACCTTCCGCGGCGATCAGACGGTGCGTATCGCCGGTCAGATGCCACGCGGTCGCTACGCCTGGTGGAGTAATCGCAGCGACGATAGCGTCGCCACGCTCACCCGTTCTGTCGATCTGCGCGGTGTGAATACTGCGACACTGACGTTCGATACCTGGTTCGAGATCGAAGATGATTACGACTACGCCTTTGTGACCGTTTCAACCGATGGTGGGCAGACCTGGGAGACGCTGCCCGGACGCTGGACGACCGATTACGATCCGCAAGGAGTCAATTACGGTCACGGCCTCACCGGTGTCTCAGGCCGTCCCGAGGCAAACGTTGAAGACGGGCTGCGCGGACGTTGGGTGACCGAGCAGATGGATCTGACCCCCTTTGCCGGTCAGGAGATTCTCCTCCGCTTCTGGTCAATTAACGACCAGGGAGTCCACGCACCGGGCATCCTGATCGACAACATCGCCATTCCCGAAATCGGCTTTCGTGATGATGTCGAAGCCGGCGCCGGTGATTGGGAAGCGGCAGGATTTGTCCGCATCGACGGTGATCTGCCCCAGTTGTGGGAACTACGCCTGGTGCGCACAGCCGCCGATGGTCAGATGTCAGTTGATGTTTTGGAAACAGATGCCGACGGAGTCGCAACCGCAACCCTCAATCCCGGCGAACGAGGCGTTCTGGTCGTAATCGCAGTAACACCACACACCAGCGAACGGGCACGGTACGAGGTCATCAGCGAATAAGGAGCGTGGCCTGCGCCACTGATAATGCAATGAGTTGGGGATCACGTTGGATCACAATCTCTCTCTGCCTGATCGGCCTGGCGGCGGCGATTATCGTTGTGCGCATGCAACAACCACTGCCGCGCCTGGCCCCCCTCGTTGCTGAAGCCAATGTCGTCGCTGCGGTACCAGTGCTCAGCGGTGTGGCGCAGCCGCAAAACACTGAATTGCTACGCATCACGGTCGCACCGCAGGCACTGCCCGCCAGCGTCAGCATTGAGACCATCACCGCCGATCTCTATGCCGCATTGGCGTATGTCAGTGAACGCACAGCGATCAACCCAACCGCACCGATTGCAGTGCGCATCAATGCTTCACCGGATTGCGCATTGCACGGCGTGGCCTATACCGATATTCGGGAAGTGCAAGTGTTTACCTGCTCTGCCCTCCCACCGGCCCGTGCTGTCAACATCCTTGCCCACGAGTTCGTACACCAACTGGCCCACGACTACTACGGTGCTGCTCATCTCCGGAGCGATCCGATCTTGCTTGAAGGCTGGGCAACCTGGGGGGCAGGGCGCTACTGGCTGGGCCAACAGCCTGACTTTCGCACATTTGTCGGTACTCGGCCATCGCTCCCCCTGGTGGCCGGCCACCTCGGTCGACCAGCAGCCGAGATGAATACCCTCTATTACCAGTGGGCCAGCTTTGTCGAGTACCTGATCATCACATACGGTCGGACAGCCTTTGATGATCTCTACCGCAGTGGTGCAGGCACACCCGGTAGTGCCGACTATCAGGGGGTCTACGGAATCGATCTGCCAACGCTCGAAGCGCAATGGCGCACATGGTTGAACAATGGCGGGTCATAACCTCGCTATGCCCAACGATGATCGTGGCGCGTAAGTTGACGTGCGACAGCCGTGCTGCCGCACGCCCATGCTCGATACCGGTCGCGTGTCGCACCGTTCAACCCGCTAATCACCCGGCATATGCGTTCGCCGCGCCACCCCTTCAGCAATCGCCGCCTGTGCCACAGCCGCAGCAATGGCCGGCACAACCTGCCGGTTAAACACACTAGGCACGATGTAATCTTCATTCATCTCTTCCGGTGGAATCACCGTCGCCAGTGCTTCGGCGGCAGCGAGCCGCATGGCCGAGGTAATACGCCTTGCGTGTACATCGAGCGCACCACGGAAGATACCGGGAAAGCTGAGCACATTGTTAATCTGATTTGGCTGATCACTGCGGCCAGTTGCAACCACACGTGCATACTGACGCAACATATCAGGATCGCCTTCGGGGATCGGATTGGCCAGCGCAAAGACAATCGGATCACTACTCATCACCCGAATATGGTCGGGCGTCAGGATATTGCCCTTCGAGACCCCAATAAAGACATCGGCACCGCGCAACGCCACCGCTAAATCACCGCGCCGTCGTTCCCGGTTCGTCTGTGAAGCAATAATCCGCTGCATCGGGGTCTGACGGGCATGATCACCTTCGACCAGGATCCCAAACCGATCCACCGCAGTAATTTCGCCAACCCCGGCTTCGATCAGCGTGCGAATGATCGCCGTACCGGCTGCCCCGATCCCATTTACAACCACACGCACATCTGCCAGTCGCTTGCCGACAATCCGTACCGCATTGCGCAGCGCGGCCAACACCACCACCGCTGTCCCGTGCTGGTCATCGTGCATCACCGGCATATCGAGACTCTCTTCGAGCCGACCCTCGACAATGAAACAATTTGGAGCAGCAATATCTTCGAGGTTAATGCCACCAAAACTCGGCGCGATCTGCTCAACCGTCTGCACAATCACATCAGGGTCTTGCGAGCGCAGACAGATCGGCACCGCATCGATGTTCGCCAATTCTTTAAACAGAATCGCTTTGCCCTCCATCACCGGCATCGCCGCTTCCGGCCCCAGGTTGCCCAGCCCCAAAATGGCCGAACCATCGCTCACGACGGCCACACTGTTGCCTTTCCAGGTCAGTGCGTACACCTTCTCCGGATCATCGGCAATTGCCCGACAGACACGGGCCACACCGGGAGTGTAGGCCAGCGAAAGATCATCGCGCGTCTTCAGAGGTACGCGACTCTGCGTGGCCAGCTTGCCGCCGAGGTGGGTAAGAAAGACACGGTCACTTACCTGAAGCACTTTGATGTTCTGCAACGTGTTAATTGCTGCTACCAGTTGCTCCCCGTGTTGCTCGTCTTGTACGCGCACCGTAATATCGCGAACCAGAATGTTCCGTTCAGCGCGCACAATGTCAATCGCACCGATGTCACCGCCGACTTCGCCGATCAAGGTGGTCAACCGCCCCAGCATCCCAGGACGATTTTCAATCTGGCAGCGCAACGTCAGCGTGTAAGCCACCCCAACGGACATAGCCCTCACCTCGTTTTCTGAAATAAGCACACAAAAATGCCCGTCACCACGACGGGCATCATCGCCTTATCATGGTATAGTACCACAAGTCTTGATTTGTCAGATTGATGGATTTAGCCCAGCACCGCCAATTACCTCGCCCAACCAGGCGTGGTGGCTGTAGCACAGCCTGACAGCTTGCGAGAGATCGCTGGCGCGCCATTACGCACGGTCTACCCCCGGTGGGGGATGTGGTGGGGTGACTTGATGGATTTGATCCAGCACCGCCAATCACCTCGCCCAACCGGGCGTGGTGGCTGTTGCACAGCCTGACAGCTTGCGAGAGATCGCTGGTGCGCCATTGCATGGGCTACCCTCAGTAGTTCCCGCCCCCAGCGGAGGCAGCGCAGGGTGGGGGCTATCCCCTGGGCGCGCTCGCCACCTGCACCAACCCGTCGTGCCTGCTTCCAGCAGGGTAGCATATCAAACCTTGCGTGATACAGTGCATCACTGCCCGACCCCGACTATGCGGGCATCCGTCGCTGGCCGTCTTCTCCGGTACGATCCGTGGGGTCATCTGGATGATTGCGGGGGAGCGGGTTCCGTAGGGGCGGGTTCTAAACCCGCCCCTACGCACCTGCCCATCAAGCATTGTGTTTTTCAGATTTGGTACTACCACTCCGAACCAGTGCGCACCAGCCGAACCATCTGCCACCCATGGTTCCCGCCCCCAGCGGGGGCGGGTCAGGGTGGGGGTGAGACCCTGGGAGCGCACCCCTCCAGCGCGCTCACCGCCTGAACCAGTGCACGCCAGCGGCACCTTCCGCCACCCGTGGTTCCCGCCCCCAGTGCCAGTCAAGATTGGAAAATCTTGGTGACACGAGTGCAATCACGGTCAAACCGCTCGGTGAACGGATGTTGTTCAGCGCAGAGTACTCTCGCCTATTGGCGACGAGCGTCGATGTAACGGGCATTTACAAAGGCGACCTTCATACTATCGCCGCCAGCACATTCATTCTATCCCCATTCACATCAGCCTGACGCTTACCACCGGGCGGGTTGTCCGTGGTACAATGCTGAAAATAGAAGACCGTAGGATCAAGGTATGAGTCCTGAGCTTATTCGCGTTGTTGTTGCGCTCGTCATCGGCCTGCTCTTAATCGATCAATTCCGCCGCAGTGCGGTCGGATCGCGTCGCCGATGGGCATTTGCGCTCGGCGCAGCCGCAATGGTGGTTGTCGCAACATCCAACCTCTTCGTAGGGGCGCTCTTGCCGCTGATGATCATTGGCGGTAGTTTGGCCCTGGCGGCGGTCTGGTTGCTCTGGCAGGCATATCAACGCGGTGAACTGGCAGACCGCTTCGAGCGCGCCCGTGACTACCTGGAATCGGAACGACGTCGCTATGACGAGCAGGATCGGGGAGGATCGCACGATGGTTGACCTGGAAGCAATTGGCCGCCGGGCAAAGACGGCGGCTCGTGCGTTGGCGAAGCTCTCAACTGAACAGAAAAATGCAGCCCTGTGCGCAATTGCTGATGGATTGCTGGCGAGACAAGATAAGATTCTGGCTGCCAACGCTGCCGATGTCGCCGATGCAGAAAAGGGTGGGACGCCACCGGCGATTGTTGATCGCATGCTGCTGACGCCGGCGCGTCTGGCGGCGATTGCCGGCGATTGTCGGCAAGTGGCATCTTTGCCTGATCCAGTTGGTGAAATCTTTGATCGGCGTGAACTGCCGTCCGGGTTGCGCCTCTATAAACGGCGGGTGCCGATTGGGGTGATCGGTGCGATTTACGAAGCCCGCCCAAATGTGACCGTTGATATTGCGTCGCTCTGTCTGAAGGCCGGTAATGCCGTTATTTTGCGTGGTGGGAGTGATATTGCGCGCAGTGTGGCGGCAACAACAGAGGTGATTGCGCTGGCGTTGGAACAGGCCGGTTTGCCGGCGTTTGCTGTGCAAAGTATTATCGATCCCGACCGTGAACTGGTGCGGCAATTGCTACGCCTCGACCGTTACGTTGATATGATTATCCCGCGCGGCGGTGCCGGTCTGCACCGTTTCTGTGTCGAAAACGCGACGGTGCCGGTGATTGTTGGGGGAATGGGGGTCAGCCATATCTATGTTGAGCCGAGTGCCGACTTTGCCCGCGCTGTACCGGTGATTGTCAATGCCAAGGTGCAACGTCCGGGTGCCTGCAATGCACTTGATACGCTTCTGGTGCATCGGGCGGCGGCATCGACCTTTCTGCCGCTGGTAGCCGCTGCCCTCGCTCAGCACGGCGTGGAGTTGCGCTGTGATCTGGAAGCCCTGGCCATCCTCGCCGATGCGCCTGGGCACGAAGCCTGGAACCTGAAACCGGCCAGCCCAACCGATTTTGGCTGCGAGTTTCTGGCCTTGATCGTTGCAATCAAGATTGTAGGCAGCATTGATGAAGCACTTGATCATATCGCTCTGTACGGCGGTCATTCCGAAGCCATTCTGACCGGCGATCCGATCAGTGCTGAGCGCTTTACCCGTGAAGTTGATGCCACTGCTGTCTTTGTCAATGCCAGCACGCGCTTCAACGATGGTGGTCAGTTTGGTCTGGGTGCCGAGGTGGCAATTTCAACCAATCGCCTGCACGCACGTGGCCCGATGGGGTTGCAGGAATTGACGACCTATACCTGGATTGGTGAAGGCGATTATCTGGTGCGAGCCTGAACGTATGAACCTAACCCTGCGTTTGGCCCATCTCTACCCGGAACATATGAATGTGTATGGCGACCGTGGCAACGTGATCGCGTTGCGCCAGCGTTGCCAGCGGCGTGGTATTGCGCTGGAAATTGTTCCGGTCAATCCCGGCGACACGATTGACTGGCAAACCGTCGATCTGGCCTTCTTCGGTGGCGGACAGGATAGCGGGCAGGCTTTGATTACAGGCGATCTGATTGAACGGCAGGGGCCAGGGTTGCGGGCAGCTATCGAAGCTGACCTGGTGGTGCTGGCGATCTGTGGTGGCTATCAGTTGCTCGGTCACTACTTTTTGACCCATACCGGTGAACGTCTACCCGGTCTGGGTGTGCTGGATGTCCATACCATAGCCGGCAAACAGCGGATGATCGGCAACATTGTGATCGAAGTGCATTTAGGGGCAGAGCCGTGGCAGTTGGTTGGCTTTGAGAACCACAGTGGCCGCACCTTTCATGGCCCCGGCGTCAAGTCATTGGGCAGAGTACTGGTCGGCTACGGCGACAATGGCCAGGATCGCAAAGGGGGGGTGATCTATCGCAATACCTTTGGTTGTTACCTCCATGGCGCGCTGTTGCCCAAAAACCCCCAACTGACCGATCACCTGATTGAGCTGGCCCTCCGCCGACGGTACGGCTCCCAATACGTCTTACCGCCGCTACCGGCAGAGCGCGAACTGGCAGCCCAGCGCGCAATGGTACAACGTTTATTGACACGTTAAGCGAACCTCAGACGATGAAGGAGCATGTCGATGCAGATCACAACCACCGGCACGCCAACCGCGGAAGAGGCCGCAGCCGCAGTGGCAGCGATCATGGTCATCCTGACGGAAGAGGCTGCCCAGCCGGGTGAGCAGCCCGTAACCCTGCCGACGCGCTGGCGCGACTCGATGCGGCTCATCGCTCAGGGAATGCAACCTACCCGTGTACCGGTACCCCCACGCTGGTCAACCATCGAGCGGATTCGACGCGCCGGACGTGGTGGGATGGGCATTGTGGGGATGTGATCGACGAGGATCGTACATTTCACAAAAAGGGATTCCACAAGAGGGGCGACGTATGATTCGTCCCTTTTGCATCTCTCCGTGATGCTTTATGTCAAATCTGGTGTGATAGCGCATCTTGAGTGAGATGGGCATCACTGCCCGTCACCGGGTATGCAGTACCGTGACCAGTCGTCCCATGCGCGACGATCCGGGGGTATCTCCTGTATGATAGGGAATGGGCGTGTAGGGGCGGGTTTGGTAGGGGCGGGTTTAGTAGGGGCGGGTTTGGTAGGGGCGGGTTTGGTAGGGGCGGGTTTGGTAGGGGCGGGTTTGGTAGGGGCGGGTTCCAAACCCGCCCCTACATCTCCACGCTGAGGAATCACGTTTTGGAGCAGATTGCCCGTGGCGCGTGGTGTGGTGTGCGGTAGCCCTGATGCTGCACGCCAAACGTCGCGATACACGCATGACGAGCGGGCAAGGCAACCAATTCAGCGAGTTGATGGCCCTAGAGATGGTCGTCAGCCTCCTCGTTTCCATACCGGCGGGCCGGGAGCAAGGTATACTGTCGTTGGTGCCTGGCATGCGTTCATGCGCCAGTACGATGGTTGGGTAGCACGACAGCACAGCTTTCTGAGGTAAGTTCTAACCTACAACAACCTTATGACGATCCAACAAGCCATTCAGCACGCAATCACCCAATTGCGAACCATCTCGCCGACCGCCCGGCTTGACGCCGAACTCCTGCTTGCTCACATTCTCGGCTGGTCGCGGGCAAAAGTAGTTGCTGAACGGGATCATGTCCTGACGCCAGAGCAAGAGATGGCCTTCAACGCCTTGATCGAACGTCGGGCCAACCGTGAGCCGGTTGCGTACCTCATCGGCCATCGCGAGTTCTTTGGCCTTGATCTGTTCGTTGACCGTCGCGTGCTCATCCCGCGCCCGGAAACCGAGTTGCTGGTCGAACTGACTCTCAAGGAAGCGCAACGCTTCAACCACACCCCACTGATCATTGCCGACATCGGCACCGGTAGCGGTGCTATTGCAATTGCACTGGCTATGCACCTGCCGCACGCCCTGATCTACGGCGTTGACATCAGTCCTGATGCGCTGGCAGTAGCCGCCATCAACGTTACCCGCTATCGACTCGACGACCGGATCAGGCTGCTTGAAGGTGATCTCTGCACGCCACTCCCCGCCCCGGTCGATATTCTGGTCAGCAACCCACCATACACGATCCTGACTGAAATTGACGAGGGCGTCTATCGTCACGAACCACACCTTGCCCTCGATGGCGGCAGCGATGGCCTCGACTGCTACCGACGCCTGATCGCTGCTGCTCCGACCTATCTCAAACCCAACGGGGCGATCTTGCTGGAAATCGGTTCAACCCAGGCTGCATCTGTGGTACACTTACTACGTCAGGCGTTGCCGATGGCAGAAACCGGTATAGAACGTGATCTGGCCGGTCACGACAGGATCGTTTGGGCACGTAATCGATATGTCATCCACTGATCTGGCCCCTGGTTCTATCTTGTCGATATACTATGGGTAGAGATCAGGAGGATTGCTATGACTGCACTCTTTGTCGCCCTTGGCATCGCCATCATTACTCTTCTCTTCATCCTGCTCTGGTATGTGCCGCACCTTTTGCAGCAACAGGCCGGACGCAGTGCCAGAGAGGCTGAACAGCTACGCACAATGCTACTCGACATGCTCAACGAACAAGAAGCGGTTACGCAGCGTCAGTCCCAGCTCAGCTCGGCGATCACCAGCCTGCAACAGCAGCTCACGCAACTGACGACATCGCCACAACAGCGATTAGCCGCCGATATTGATGTACAGGCGATCCGGCAGTTGGAAGAACGGATCACCGCTCTCCAACAGCAGATACAACGCTGGATCGAGTCGCGTGGGCAGCAGCAACGTCAGCAAGACGTATACGACAACGAGTCTTGGGCCAACCTGCTCAGCCTGCTTGCTGCTATTCAGGAGCGCATGGCAGCCTTATCCGTCGAGCGGACAAACGTGTCGGTTGGCCTGCAAGCGCGTACTTTACTGGAAGAACTTGAACAAGAGATGGCCCATCTGCGCAGCATTTCTGAAGATATTGCAACACTACAGTGGCGGTTACGCCGATCTCTTCACGAGCGCGAATCCAGCGTGGCTCAACTGCGCGCCCGTGCGGTCGGCACTTCCTCAACGGCGAGGCCAGCATGAGCATCATCGTTATCGACAACCAACGGGTTCACTACGAAGTGTTTGGTCGCGGCAAGTCGGTCGTCTTCCTCCACGGCTGGTTAGGAAGCTGGCGCTACTGGTATACCTCGATGGAGATCGTTGCCCAGCACTTCCGCACCTACTCCTTCGATTTTTGGGGGTTTGGTGAGTCGCGCACGAACGAAATGCCCACGATCCAGGGCTATTCCAACCAGGTTATCCGCTTTCTCGACGCCATGGGGATTGACCGGGCAGCGCTGGTTGGGCATTCAATGGGTGGCATGGTTGCGTTGAAAACGGCACTCGACCATCCTGGACGGGTAGTACGAGTCGCTACGGTAGGTGCACCCATTAATGGCAACTCGCTCTCGTGGATGCTAAAACTCGTGGATCGTCCCTTCTTCGCCGAATTTTTCGCCCGCCGGCCCTGGCTGCGTCGATCACTGTTCCGGTTTTTCTTCGGCGACTCTCTCGATCCCGAAGTTGACGAAGTATTTGAAGATAGCACCAAATCAACTGCCGACACGATTCGGTCGGCGATCCACTCGATGTGGCGAACCGATCTCACCCCTCTGCTGGATCGGTTGCAGGTTCCGGCGCTGGTTGTCCACGGTGCTCGCGATGAGATTGTAAATCCCAACCAGCTTCAGCTCTTCGTCCATGTCCCGATGGCGCAGGTCGTTCGGATGGAACGGAGCCGTCATTTTCCGTTTGTTGATGAAGCGGAGCAGTTTCACAACATTCTGCTCGACTTTCTCAAGCAACCCGATCCGATGGCGCCAACCCGCAAAGCAGCAACGACACCGAAACCCGATCCGGTACCACCACGACCCGAACCACCGACACTGTCGATTAACGGGAATGATCATCTGCCGTCGGGACACGACACCCCCCACCCACAATCACTACCTTCGCCGTCACGTTCGATATTTCCACCGGGAAGCTGATTGGCTCACTGTCTGAGCATTAGCGCGCGGCAGCCGGCGCTGCCGCGCTGCTGTTTGTGCCTCGCGTAGTCCAGACGTTATATCGAATATGGTGTAAGTCGCGAAGAGCGGATGCTCGCACCCCCTCACCTCACCCTCAGCTCCGCTCCTCTCCCACCTGCGGCGAGAAGCGGGAAAGCGGCGACGGGCCTACTCCATACGGCTCCCGTCCACCTCACCCCCGCCCCCTCCCAACCTCCCCCTGCTGCTATGCATTACCCACATGTCACCCAGCAGTCGGTATGACCCCTCATAGCACCTTGTGCGGGACACGGCGTATCGTGAGTCACGTACACCATGTGGTCAGGCGCTCTTCAGTATCCTGCGGTGGTATAAGTACGACAGCGAGACCGTTCCTGTGGTGCAGGACTCCCGTGACGCGGGCTGCCAACCTGCGTTGCAGGCATTCCCACCACCTCGTCAGGTGCTCGCCATGGCCGCTGGTGCGCAGGGTGGATGCCTGTCCCATCCTCCGTCTCACCCAACCCACCAATTTGGTCGAGCGGGCTGACGCACTCCCTCACGACGTGGCAGTCCCGCTGGGGCTATCCATGTGAGCGCCTGGCACCTGCTCCCCGTCAGCAGGCCAGCCCCGCAGTGGCTTCCACGAATTGAGGCAGGGTTGTAACCCGCCGACTCGCCGGCCTCCACCCCTGACCTGCTCCCGCACCCGAGTTGTGCAGTATCCGACTTATGAGTAATGCATAGCGCGTTGGGGGTGGGTGAGAGTGGGGGTAGGTCACATATCTGGGAGCGCACGCCTCCGGCGCGCTCAGGGGCCATCCGGCATCGGTGATGCCCGGCCTCAGCGGGGGCGAGCAAGGGTGGGGGCGGGTCGCATGCCTGGGAGCGCACGCCTCCGGCACGCTTCCCACCTGCACCGACTCGCGACAGCGGGAAGCATCCGGCACCGGTGCCTCTCGCACACCTCCTGCCACCCTGGTACTACACGTGTGTGCGACGGCCCTGAACCGGTCAGTGCGTCTGCGACAACCGATGAGCAGCGCGCTGGCATGGCTCTGCCAACCTGATGAGTATATATCACTGCCAGAGTGTTGTCTGGTAGCGAAGCTTACGCAACAGCGTGGTACAATTGTCTCGTGCCGATTGGCAACGATCTATGACACCGCTAAGCGGGTGGAATGGGCCAGATAACGATTGACCTGACGACGGCATCTCCATAGCCGTATGGTGAGTCATCAGGCTGGATCAGAAGCAGAAAGATGCTGTAACTCGCCGGCAAAGAGAGCATGAATAATCGTATTTACGTTGCTATTGATGTCGAGACCACCGGGTTACAGAGTGGCCTCGATGAAATTATTGAAGTCGCTGCCGTAACCTTCCGCGGGCACGAGATTCTCGACCGTTTCGAGCAACTGGTACGTCCCCGGCAGGCAGTACCGCTCAAGATTACCCGTCTGACCGGGATCGATCCGGCGGCGCTGGCACAGGCTCCCCGTTTTAATGAGATCGGTGCTGATCTGGCCCGCTTTATCGGGAACCGGCCAATTGTCGGGCACTCGATAGGCTTCGATCTGACGATGTTGCGTGCCCAGGGGATGCAGTTTAATCAGCCCGTCTACGATACTTTTGAACTGGCTACGCTCCTTTTGCCCCAGGTCAGCAGCTACAAACTCTCGGCACTGGCTGCTCACCTTGGTATTCCCCATCCTGATGCCCATCGTGCGCTCAATGATGCGGAAGTGACGGCACGACTGTTTGCGATGCTGAGCGAGCGGATGCTGCAACTTGACCTGGCGACGTTGAGCGAAATGGTTCGCTTGATGGGCAAAATCGGCACACCGCTACGCGATCTGTTTGAAGAGGCGCTGCGGCAGAAGGCGCGCAATGCTTTTCGCGATCCAATTCTCGCGCAGCAGTCAACTGGTACAATCAGCGCCGAGCCAACACTGTTCTCGTCTGCACCTGATACTGGTAGTCCTGAGTTACCCCCTCTACGCCCTACCGGCGATACCCGGCCTCTTGATCTTGACCAGATTGCTGATCTTTTCAGCCCGGAAGGCGTGTTTGGCCGAGCGTTTCCCGGCTACGAACCACGTCCGCCGCAGATCGAGATGGCCCGTGCAGTTGCCACGGCCTTCAATCACAGTGAGCCGTTAATTGTCGAAGCCGGCACCGGTACCGGCAAGAGTATGGCCTATCTGGTACCGGCCACGCTGTATGCAGCACAACGCGGCGAGCGGGTGGTGATTTCGACCAATACCATCAATCTGCAAGATCAGCTCTACAATAAGGATATTCCCGATTTACAGCGTATCTTTGCCACAGCCGGCCTGCCTACGTTTCGCGCCGCACTTTTGAAAGGTCGCAGCAATTATCTCTGTCTTAAACGCTACCACGAGCTACGTCGGCTTGAGAACCTGACCACCGAGGAAGTGCGGGCGTTGTTGAAGATTCAACTCTGGTTGCCAACCACAACTAGCGGCGACCGTACCGAACTGCCGCTGGTTGATCGCGAGCAATCGGCCTGGAATCGAGTGAATGTCTCGGTTGAGACCTGCACAGGTGCGCGCTGTCCACATTTCCGCGAATGCTACTTCTTCCGCGCCCGTCGTGCAGCCGAGTCGGCACATCTGGTCGTGGTCAATCATGCCTTGCTGATCGCTGATCTGGCTGCGGCGTCCCAGGTCTTACCACCCTACGATCATCTTGTCATTGATGAAGCGCACAACCTCGAAGACGTTGCAACCGATCAGCTCAGCTTCAATCTCGACCAGGCCAGCTTACTCAAGTTTCTCGATGATCTGTTCCAGACCGGTGGTGCGCAGGTCGTGAGTGGTCTGCTCAGTGAATTGCCGGCAGTGCTCAGCGAGATTGGTGGTGGTGGTGCCGCCGGTGAACGAATTACGGCTGCGATTGAGCGGATGCGTCCGTCTTTGATTCGGGCCCGCACGGCAGTGTATGAGTGCTTCAATCTACTCACCCGCTTTGTACAGCTCGATCCCGAATCTGGAGGTCAGTATGATACCCGCCTGCGTCTGACCAAAGGAGTACGCCAGCGTCCAGAATGGCAGGAGATTGAACTGGCCTGGCAGAACTTGAATGATATTCTGGCCTTAATCGGCAATGAATTAGCAGGTATCGAAGTGCAGCTCCGTGAGCTGGAAGAAGCGGCGGGTGGTCTTGACGATTTGTTGTTGCGGACAGAGGTGTTGCGTCGTTTCGCAACCGATGCGCGGGTGCGTAGCGGACATGTGATCTTTGGTGATGATGACAGTATTTGCTGGCTGACCTATGATCGCCAGCGGGATGTGCTAACCCTTACCGCAGCACCGCTTAGTGTTGCCGAGATTTTGCAGAGCCAGCTCTTTGCACAAAAACAGACCAGTATCCTCGCGTCGGCGACATTGAGCATTGCCGGCACCTTCGATTTTGTGAAGAGTCGGATCGGGCTGGAAGATTGTCAGGAACTCATGCTCGATTCGCCGTTTGACTACGCCCAGCAGGCATTGGTCTACATCCCCAACGACATTCCCGAACCGAATCAGCGTGGCTATCAGCCAATGATCGAGCAGGCAATCATCGATCTGGCAATTGCGTCGGGTGGACGCATGCTCGCGCTCTTCACCGCCTCAAATGCCTTACGTCAGACCTATACAGCCATTCAAGAAGTTCTGGAAGATCACGGTATTGGCGTCATGGCACAGGGTATTGATGGTTCGCGCAAAGCACTGGTTGATCGCCTGAAAGAATTTCCGCGTTCGGTGTTGCTCGGCACCAACAGCTTCTGGGAAGGGGTTGATGTCGTCGGTGATGCTCTGTCGGTATTGGTCATTACCAAATTGCCGTTTGCGGTACCGACCGATCCGATTGTAGCCGCACGGAGCGAACTGTTTACCGACCCGTTCAACGAATACAGCGTCCCGCAGAGCATTCTACGCTTCAAACAAGGGTTTGGGCGCCTGATCCGTTCACGTGAGGATAGAGGCATTGTTGTCGTGCTTGATCGCCGGTTACTGACCAAAAAATACGGCCAGCAATTCCTCGACTCACTGCCACCTACGCGAGTACGTACCGGCACCCTGGCGAGTCTCCCCGGCCTGGTTGCACGTTTTTTGCAGAAAGTCAATGGCTCGTCGGGATAGGATCAGCCGTACACATTCACGCCTGCTAGCACACCTGACAGAAGGGGCGACGCATGTGTCGCCCCTTCTCGCGCCGGTGGCATGCCTGAACGTTGAGCAGGAATTGGCACAACACGCTTCATCTCCCTGGTGCCATACCTCTATGCATAAGATAGGGCATACCCCTGGAAGCGCGAGCCTCTGGCTCGCCCATAATCTGGAACCACACGCCGTACCGACCCCGACTGCGTTCGCTCCCGTTCCCAACGGGGTTGGGTAAGCTGAGTCGGCGCACGACAGCGGAGACATTCTGCATCGGTGATTCCGGGGTTTGGGGTGGGGCGTGTCTTACATCTCCTCTGTGAGAAGCAAAAGCGTGATCTGCTACCTTATTCGTCGTCCTGGCGCTGCACCTGGTCGCAGATGCACTGAACCAGCGTACTCGCGAGGGCGACGACTCACTCAGGAGTATCAGGTTTCGGGCCTGACACCATCAATCTTCCTCGCCGGAACCGGGTTGAATCTGCTGCGGCGTCTCGATCCAGCCGCGGCGTAGTGCAAAAATCACCGCCTGAGTACGATCATTGAGCGACAGCTTGCGCAGGATTGAGGAGATATGATTCTTCACCGTTTGTGTACTAATCCCCAGGGCATCGGCAATCTCTTTATTGCTGTTACCGGCTGCGATCCGTTCAAGCACTTCGATCTCGCGCTCACTGAGTGGCGTGAAGACCTGTATCGACGGATCACCGACCAACATCTGCACTTCGGGCAAATTGCGAAATTGCGACAGAATGCGACTCGCCACCCGTGGCTCTTCCAGCAAGACATCGTTAATCACATACTCGCCGTGGGCTACTCGTCGCAGAATATCGGCCAGGGCAGCGGGTTTAATATCCTTCGAGCGATAGGCAGCAGCACCGGCGCGCAAAGCATTAAAGGCTGCCTCATCATTCTCGTGCATGCTCAGCATCACCACAGCGATACTCGTGTACTGCCGACGAATCTGGCGTGTCAACTCCAACCCACTCATTCCCGGCAAATTCAGATCAACCAGCATCACATTTGGCTCAGAACCGGCATCGACCTGGGCCAACCAGCGCAATGCCTCTTCACCATTGGCTGCTTCACCAACAATCTGAATGCCCGGTTCATTCGATAATGCCCACCGCACTCCTTGCCGGAAGAGTGGATGGTCATCGACGATCAACAGCTTTACGGTTGGGTTGGCCATGGTGCCGGTTCCTTTCCCTGACTGCGTAGCCATTCGTCGTATGCTTTCATCGGGTCAACGGGTGGTTCAATGCCGACAGCGCGCAAGAGCCGGGCCACTGCTGGCAAGGGTAATCCTACCACATTGGTGTAACTTCCTTCAATCCTGGTAATCAGTGCCCCACCACCACTTTGCAAACCGTAGCCACCGGCTTTATCCAGCGACTCACCCTGGGCAACATACGCAGCGATCTGCTCGTCACTTAATGGTCGCATGTGAACCTGACTGGCCACAAGATCGAAGAGGACTCGTTTCCCATCATAGAGAAAACCGCTGGTATGAACTGAAGGCGGCGTCACGAGACAAAGCCCGGTGAGCACAGTATGTGCCCGCCCAACCAACCGGCGAAGCATCTCGTGCGCGTGTGCTTCATCGCGCGGCTTTCCCAAGACCATCCCATCAATAGCTACCTCGGTATCGGCAGCGAGAACAATGGCATCGGGGTGTTGGTAGCTAATATCACTGGCCTTGCGCCAGGCAACCAGCGTCGGGTGGGATTCTATCGGTAACGGGATGGGCAATGATGGTAGATGACTCAGTAACTCAGCTGGTGGGGGCAGCGGCTGCTCTTCAGCCTGACTGGCCACACAGTGGTAAGAAACACCAAGCCGGGCCAGTAATTCACGTCGGCGTGGTGATGCTGAAGCCAGAATAAATGGGTGGGTAGTTGCTGAAACCATAACTCTCCGCAAATACGTTTTTGTCGGCCCATCGATCATAACATGCTCGATAATGACGCGCAAGTCAAACGTTTCTGAACTAATTTTCTAAGAATCGGGATATTTTTCGGTTGACAGTAACCATCACAACGGGTATAATCCCGCCTAACGATGTACAGTCTCTCGTAGTTCTTAAACAGTCGCCGTCGCACCACGCCTCATGCGATTTCGTCCACAAATACGGGTTTGTATTGTCTCAACCACAGCTTATTTGTGGTTGATAATGCAATCGGACAGACAGCGTGTGGGCACTGGAAAGGGGGTGATGCGGCGCAGAACAAACGCAATGGCGCGGCCCGACTGTTTGAGCATATGTAAGGGGCTGGAAGTCGTTGGTTTCGTTGCCCTCAAGTATTAAGGAGGACACAGACAGATGGCTGGTTTTACCAAGCGAGTCGTTGCCGCTCTGATGGCAATGACGATGATCATTCCGATTCTGGCAGCTTGTGGCGGTGGCGCAGCTCAACCACAGGTGATTCGCGAAACGGTTGTGGTTGTGCAGACGGCTGAGCCGGTACGCGAGACAGTTGTCGAGACCGTTGTCGTGACGGAAGAGGTTGCTGCTGAGCAGTACACCACACCCCACCCCATTCTGAGCGATGTTCGGGTACGCCAGGCAATCGCTTACTGCACCAACCGTCCTGAGCTGATTGCTTCGGTTTATCCGTTCCTGACCCCAGAGCAGCAGCAGAACCTGCTCATGGACACCTTCCTGCCCAAGGCGCACTGGGCGGCAGCAAAGGAGAACATCACCGTTTACCCGTTTGATCCCGAAAAGGGTAAGGCGCTGCTCGAAGAGGCCGGCTGGACAGGTGAGCCAATTCGCAGCAATGCCAACGGCGAGCCACTGTCACTGAGCTTCACTACCACTAATGCTCAGTTCCGCCAGACCTGGTCGGCAGTCTTCATTCGCCAGATGGCGGCATGTGGTATCCAGATTATTCCGACCTACGCCCCGGCTTCCTGGTGGTTCGGTAGCAGCACTGGTCTGAGCCGCCGCGACTTCGAGCTGGGTGCCTTTGCCTGGGTTGGTCAGGCCGATCCGGGTGGCCAGACCCTCTACGCCTGTAATCAGATTCCGCTGCCTTCCAACAACTGGGAAGGTCAGAACTACATGGGCTGGTGTAACGAGCGGGCCAGCCGGGCCATCATTGCGGCGAATAATACGCTCGACCGCGCTGAGCGCATCCGCCAGTATGCCATCGTTCAGGAAGAGTTCACCAAGGATATGGTGAGCCTGCCGCTCTTCAACCGCCTCGAGGCGTATGCGGCCAGCAACCGGCTGCTGAACTTCAAGCCGAATCCCACCGAGTACTACACGGCCAACGCCGATGAGTGGGAGCTGACCGATGGTGGCGATACGCTGGTGCTCGGTTTCACTCAGGAGCCGCAGACCATGTGGAGCCTGATCGAGAGCGCGGCAGTGCAGCGGGTGGCTGTGAATCTGCTCGGTGTTCCGGCGGCCACTACTTATGACTACGACTATCAGCCGGTTGGGCTTGATGGCCTGTCAACCATCGAGAGTGGCCGGGCGACGAATGTCGATATCGAGGTAAAAGAGGGCGACATCGTCTGGAATACCGATGGTGAGGCAGTGCCGCTGGCTCCTGGCGTCGAGATCGTGAACGCTGCTGGTGAGACGATCACCTATCAGGGCGGCACGGTCACGATGAAGCAACTGACCGTCACCGACAAGTGGATCTCAGGTATCACCTGGGAAGACGGCGAGCCGCTCAAGAAGGCTGACTTCGAGCTGGCGTATAAGATCAACTGTGATCCTGAGTCGGGTGCAGTTTCGTTGACCTACTGCAACTCGATTGCCAAGATCGATTTCACCAGTGACACCGAGTACACCGTCACCTTCCACCCCGGTGTGCAGTGGCCGACCTACTTCGCCGGCGCTGGCCTGGGTGCCTATCCGTCGCACCAGGTGCTGAGCGATGGTCGCCGGCTGGCCGATGTTCCGGCGGCTGAGTGGCAGACCCTGCCCGAAATCATCGAGCGCCCGCTGAGCAATGGCCCCTACGTGCTCAAGGAGTGGGTCAAGGGCCAGAGCATGACCTTCGAGGCCAACCCGAACTACTACAAGGGTGAGGTCAAGATTAAGAATGTCATCATCAAGTTCATTGCCGATACCAACCAGGCCGTTGCTCAGTTGTTGACCGGTGAGGTTGACGTGCTGGGCAGCGAGACCCTGGGTGCCGGCGCTGAGGTGCAGACCGTGATCGAGGCCGGTAACCGCGGTGAAATCCAGGCCTTCGTGGTTGCCAGCCCGACCTGGGAGCACATTGATATGAACCTCTTCACCAAGTAAGCAGGTTCAGTTTGCCGGTAAACGGCACGGCGATGGGCGAACCCGCCCATCGCCGCCTCTTCTGTCTTTGTAGCGCTGACCTCACGCTGTAAATCGCGATAGGTCATTCCCCATTGCTGAGGAGCATAGCTATGGCAGGTTATCTTGCCCGCCGTTTTTTACAAATGTTTTTAGTGGCATTAGTAGCTGCAATCTGCGCCTACGGCATGCTGTACCTGGTGCCTGGAGGGCCGATTGATCAGTTGCTGGCTGAACGCCAGAATGCCGGTCAAAATCGTATTTCAGAAGATGATATTCGCCGTGTGCGCGAGCGTTTTGAATTAGATATCTATTTGCCATTTCGCTTCACACGCTGGTTAATCGGCTGGCCGGCTGGGCCATTGCCCGGTGGCCTGGGCGCCGATTGGCAGGTGGGTTGTGCTGTGCCAGGGCAGGTGCGTCTGCGCTATCCCGATGGCCGGGTAGAGGTAGTTGAAGAAGGGTGTGAAGTACCGGTGACGATGGCCGATCTCGAAGGTCGCAAGGTGAGTCGGGGCATTGTCTTCGGTGATTTTGGTATTTCGCAGGTGATGTTGCGGGGTCGTCCGGTAACTGACCTGATCATGACCCGTCTTCCCTACACCCTCTACCTGATGGGGGCATCAATTCTGCTCTCAATATTGATCGCTGTTCCTATTGGTGTCTACTCGGCGGTACGTCAGTATTCTCGATTTGACTACATCATGACGACGCTTGCCTTTATCGGTGCTTCACTGCCGAGTTTTGTGTTCGGTATCTTTGCGATTTTGCTCTTCTCGGTGCTGGCAAAGAATGCCGGCTTGCCCTATCTGCCACCCGGTGATGCGGTTGGTGTGCGCGATTATACGGTGCCACTGCTTGGTACGGTGGAAGCCGGTTCTTTCCTGGATCGATTTTTGCGCTTCCTGATGCCGTGTGGTGTGCTGACCTTTATCAATATCGCCGGCTGGAGCCGTTTTGTACGCGGTAGTATGTTAGAGGTGCTGAGCCTCGACTATGTGCGTACCGCACGTGCCAAAGGAGTTGCTGAGCGGGTTGTGATTTTGAAGCACGCGCTGCGTAATTCATTGATTCCGTTTGTGACCCTGCTGGCCGGTATTCTGGTTGCACTCTTCAGTGGTGCTCTGATTACCGAAACCGTGTTTAACTGGCCGGGTATTGGTCGTCTGTTTATTGATGCCCTCGGTCGCAATGACTATAATGTGGTAATGGCACTGCTCATCATTAATGTTGTGCTGTTGCTGATCGGTATTCTGATCACGGATATTCTATACACGGTTGTTGATCCGCGTATTCGACTGACATAAAGTGCGTTATCATTATGATATGGCGACCGACAATGGCGCCGGTCGTATGCAAGCATTTCACGAGGAGAGGTTTGATGGCCACCAGCACGACTGCCGTGCCGCTTGAAGAGGCCGCACCCCGACGGTCGGAGGGGCAATGGGCGATTGTCTTTCGCCGTTTCCGCCGTCACCGTCTGGCGATGTTTTGTGTCGGCCTCCTGACAGTGTTACTTCTGTTGTCGGCGCTAGCGCCGTTAATTGCTCCCTATCCACGCGATGAGCCTAATCTGGGTGGTCGTTTCTTGACACCAATGGGTGTTGATGCTGATGGCGGTGTCCACGTTCTTGGCACTGACCACCTGGGCCGCGACTATGCCACTCGTCTGCTCTACGCATCACGGGTGTCGCTCGGTACGGCCTTCCTGGCTACCGCTGTTGCCTCGACTATCGGTATTTTGTTGGGGATGCTGGCCGGTTATTTCGGTGGCTGGGTTGATACGCTCATCAGCCGTTTTCTCGAAATTGTGGCAACATTCCCTACGCTGCTGCTCCTGCTTATTCTGGCCTCAATTCTGGTGCAGAATATCAATGCTATTCCAATCCCTGACTGGCTGGCATCATTTCTGGCCTTTATGTTTGCCGTCTCAGAACGGGAAGCCCGCATTATCATTGCCGTGATTATGGTGCTGGCCTTTTTTGGGTGGACGGGAACAGCCCGTTTGATGCGCGGTATGGTGCTCTCGGTACGTGAGAACGTCTATATCGAGTCGGCGCGTGCTCTGGGCGCCAGTAATGCGCGTATCCTGTTTCGCCACGTCTTCCCCAATGCCCTGCCACCGATGATCGTGGACTTTACCCTCGGTGTTAACGGTACGCTGGTGGCAGAGTCAGCGCTCAGTTTTCTGGGCTTTGGCATTCAAGACCCGACGCCAACATGGGGCAATATGCTGGGCTATGCCCAGAGCTATATGTTTCAATATCCGTGGATGCCGCTGATTCCGGCACTCCCAATTCTGATTGCTTCGATTGCAATCAACTATATTGGTGATGGGTTGCGTGATGCGCTCGATCCGCGTCAACGCGGCTAGGGAACACGGCGCAAACGCTTGAGGAATAAAGATACGGAGCAACTGTGGCAACCGAGTCTCGTGTTGTAGCGGGTGCAGAGCGCCCAACCGCCCGCCGTGGCACCGAATTGCTACGTGTGGAAGGTTTGAAAACCTATTTCTTTACTGAAGAAGGCGTTGTCCAGGCCGTTGATGGCGTCGATTTTACGCTACGCCGTGGCGAGACGCTGGGGATTGTCGGCGAGTCAGGCTCTGGCAAGAGTGTGACATCGCTCTCCATTTTGCGTCTGGTTAGCCCGCCTGGTCGGATTGTCGAAGGGAAGATTATTTTCGATGGTACCGATCTGCTGACGCTTGATGCGGAAGCAATGCGTAAAATTCGTGGTGATCGCATCGCGATGATCTTCCAGCAGCCGACGACGGCGTTGAATCCGGTGTTTCGGATCGGCGATCAAATTATCGAGACCCTGGAAATTCATCAGGGTCTCAAGGGTGAAGAGGCAGCCAAACGCTGTATTGAATTGCTATCGATGGTTGGTTTGCCCGATCCGCAGCGCCGAATGCGTCAGTATCCCCACGAGCTGTCGGGTGGTCAGTGCCAGCGGGTGATGATTGCGATGGCGCTGGCATGCAATCCTGAGTTGTTGATCGCCGATGAACCCACGACTGCGCTTGATGTTACCATTCAGGCGCAGATTCTCGATCTTATGCGTGAGCTGCGTGAAAAGATCGAAACGGCCATTATGCTGATCACCCACGATATGGGTGTCATTGCGGAAATGGCCGACAGCGTCGTGGTTATGTACGCCGGTCAGGTCGTGGAGTACGCTGATGTGCAATCACTCTTTAGTGACCCGAAGCATCCGTACACCAGAGGTTTGCTCAATTCGATGCCGGTGCTCGGTGATACCAGGGAAGAGCTGGAGGTCATTCCCGGCACGGTGCCAAGCCTGATTAATCCACCAAAGGGTTGTCGGTTTGCTTCACGTTGTAGCAAACGATTTGATAAATGTGATCAACCGCCACCAATGGTGGAATTGGGTGCTAACCGACGAGTACGCTGCTGGCTGTATGAATGAGTATGGTAGCACGCGAAGGTCGGCTACCTGACTTGCGATATATGGAGTATGAGCATGACTTCTCCGGTGCTACAACCGGCAAATGATACCTTGCTAGAGGTGCGTAACCTCAAAAAGTATTTCCCCATCAAAGGGGGATTTCTACGCCGGACGATTGCTGAAGTGCGGGCAGTCGATGATGTGAGCTTCACCGTCAAACGCGGCGAGACGCTGGGGCTGGTCGGTGAGAGCGGCTGCGGTAAGACCACGACTGGCCGTACTGTGCTGCGCCTCGAACGTGCGACTGCGGGAGAAGTGATTTTTGAAGGTCAGGATGTGATGCGGGCCAGTGGCCGAACGATGAAGGCTCTGCGCCGTGATATGCAGATCATCTTTCAAGACCCGTATGCCTCACTCGACCCGCGGATCACGATTGGTGAGAGCGTCGCTGAAGGGTTGGTGATCCACGGCATTGGCACTCCCGCTGAACGGCGGGAACGGGTGCGTGAAGTGCTGGCAAAGGTTGGGCTGAGTGCATCGCACATGAGCCGCTTTCCGCACGAATTTTCCGGTGGGCAGCGGCAGCGTATCGGCATTGCCCGTGCTTTGATTATGGAGCCAAAGCTTATCGTGTGCGACGAGCCGGTCTCTGCACTCGATGTGTCCATCCAGTCGCAGGTGCTCAATCTCTTGCGTTCGCTTCAGCGCGAATTCGGCCTGACCTATCTCTTCATCGCGCACAATCTGGCCGTGGTCGAGCATATCTCGGATCGCGTGGGTGTGATGTATCTTGGCAAGATGGTCGAATTGACGACCAGTGAGGAGTTGTTCCGCGAACCGCTGCATCCCTACACTAAAGCGCTCATTTCAGCGATCCCGAATCCCAATCCGTTTGCCAAACGCGAACGGATCGTGTTGCAGGGTGATGTACCAAGCCCGATCAATCCACCCAGTGGTTGCCGCTTCCATCCACGCTGCTGGATTGCGAAAAGCATTTGTAAAGAGCAAGAGCCGGTGTTTGAAGAGAAGCGTAAGGGTCATTGGGTGGCATGTCATTTTGCCGGCCAGTTTTAGCCGGAACGCGCATAGAGGTAACGGGCAACTGCTTGCAGTTGCCCGTTGTTGTTTTAGCGAAGGTGTCACGGCATACATGCTTCGTCAGGGTAATCGTCTGTAACGGTAATGCCCTTCAGATACAATTATCTCTGATGCAGTTCGGGCAGATAAGCTCCGTTTATAATCTGCGGTGATGCTTCGCTGGCAGAACGAGGTGGCTATGATCCGCATGTTGCACCTGGCCGATCTTCATCTTGGGGTTGAAAATTACGGCGCTCTTGACCCACGACGCGGATTGCATTCGCGATTGATAGATTATCTCGACCGGCTTGATGAGGCGATTACTATCGGTCTCGATCATCAAATCGATCTTTGTCTGATCGCCGGTGACGTGTACAAAAACCGCTCGCCGAATCCAACCGTGCAGCGTGAATTTGCCACCCGGATTCGCCGCCTACGCGACGCAGGGGTCGCTGTCGTGATCCTAACCGGTAACCACGATATTTCACCGGCGCAGGGTCGTGCGCATTCGGTCGAGATCTTTGCTACCCTGGCGTTAGAAGGGGTAACGGTGGCTGATCGACCACGAATGCATCGCATCGAGACGCGCAGCGGGCCGCTCCAACTGATTGCAGTACCCTGGGTCACGCGCCAGATGTTGTTAACCCGCGACGAGATGGTTGGGGCGTCGTTTACAACCATCGAATATGAGATACGTCGTCGGCTTGAACAATTCATCGAACGCTCGGTTGCACAACGTGATCCCACGCTTCCCACTGTGCTGGCGTTTCATGGTACCGTCGAAGGCGCCCAACTTGGCGCCGAGCGTGCGATGATTCTCGGTCATGATCTGAGTCTTCCCAGTTCAGTTCTGGCGCAGCCGGGGATTGATTACGTTGCCCTTGGTCATATCCATCGCCATCAGGTGCTGACCAGACAGCCACCAATGGTGTACCCTGGCAGTATCGAGCGGGTTGATTTTGGTGAACGTGACGAACCGAAGGGGTGTGTTCTGGTCGAACTGGCACCGGGGCAGGCAGACTGGCGATTTGTACCGTTAGCGGCGCGCCCCTTTGTCAGTATCGAACGTGATCTGCGACGGAGTAGTGATCCGGTGCAGGCACTGCAAACCGCCATCGAGCGCCATAACCTGCGCGATGCCGTGGTGCGGGTAGAGGTTGAACTGACGCGCGAGCAGGCAGCTCTGTTGCGCGAAGAACAGGTACGCGAGTGGCTGCGGGCAGCAGATGCTGCGGTCATTGCAGCAATTGTGTTCAATGTTGAGCGACCGGCCCGGCAACGTTTCGCCGGTGTTGCCGAAGCTCTGGATGAAGGACTAACACCACTCAAAGCCTTAGAACTCTACCTCAAAAGTAAACAGGTGCCACCGCAGCGGATTACTCAATTGTTAGCTGCTGCTCAGGAGTTGATGGATGGTGTTGAGTAGAACCTGTTTTAAACTCTTGAAGTTCCTTGCGTGACTGGCCGGGAAGACAGAAGCCGGTCTACGTGCTGTGTGTGCTTGTCAGAGTCATGTGGGCGGCTACTGGATCAGGGCAATAGTTGATCCGGCTCATCAATCGTTGACCAGCCAGAAGATGATGCGTGAATCGCATGTCGTAGCCGTAATTAGCAGATCGACCGATGCCGCAATCGACCTCACTGGAGCACGACTGTTGCGAAAGTATGACTTACACACTCCGAACCACACGAACTACACATCCCTGGACGTGAACAGTATAATCCAGCACGTACTCGCCGTGGATGTATGACACAGCTTCCGTGATGTGTCTCAGGGTGCTTTCCGCGTAGAACCGGAAGCTCAGGTTTGCACTCATCACGGGATTGACATATCGATGATGAATTTTGGGAATTAAAAATCTGATCAAACATTTTTTTGATTTCTCAGTAATTATAACGAACCTCTCATACCCACTGTTACTTCATTCACAAGTTCATCATCTCGTGAGACTATCATTCCAGGTGCAAGCAGCCGAAGGCTGTTCATATCAAAGCTGAATCTCTAAAGGCAGGTGTCATCATGGTTGGCATTGGCGTCATCGGGTATGGCTACTGGGGACCCAATCTCGTCCGCAATTTTGCTCAGGTCGCCGGAGCACGGGTTACCGCGGTGTGTGATCAGCGTGCCGAACGACGGGCGCTGGTCGAACAGGTATACCCGTCGATTCAAACCTATGCTGATGTCGCTGATCTATTGCGTAATCCGGCTGTCGACGCGGTGGCCATCGCCACGCCGGTTTCCTCACATTTTGAATTAGCGCTGATGGCCTTGCAGGCCGGTAAGCACGTGTTGGTTGAGAAACCATTTACTGCTACTGTCATTCAAGCCGAGCGATTGGTAGAGGAGGCTGAGCGCCGTGGATTGACACTGATGGTTGATCACACCTTTATCTTCACCAGTGCGGTGCGCAAGATTAAAGAATTGATCGATAACGGTACGCTCGGCACGCTCTACTACTACGATTCGGTGCGCGTGAATCTGGGTCTCTTCCAGAATGATGTCAATGTTCTCTGGGACCTGGCAGTACACGATCTGTCGATCATGGATTATCTGGTCGGGGCAATGCCGACGATGGTAGCTGCTACCGGTATGGCCCACGTGCCGGGAAAACCGGAAAATATGGCGTATCTGACCTGTTATTTCGCCCATAACTTGATTGCCCATTTTCATGTGAACTGGATGGCACCGGTGAAAATACGACAAACGCTCATCGGTGGTTCGGAGAAGATGATCGTCTATGACGATATTGAAATGAGTGAGAAGGTCAAGGTCTACGACAAGGGCATCATTGTCAGTGAAAGCGAAGATGCGGTGTATCAACGCCATGTTGGCTACCGCACCGGTGATATGTGGGCACCACGACTCGATAACATCGAGGCCCTGCGTATCGAAGCAGAGCATTTTGTGGAATGTGTGACAACCGGTCGCCGTCCACTATCCGATGGTCATGCTGGTTTGCGGGTTGTCCGCATTCTGGAAGCAGCTTCGCAATCGATGGCGCAACGAGGACAGCCGATTGCGCTCTCTTGAAGGAATGATGCGGTGGGCTGGTAATACAGAGGGCGTATGATGGTGTGTAATCATGATGGTGAAGGGAGAACCGTATGATCCCGTTTGTGGATTTGAAAGCCCAATATCTCTCGATCAAAGAAGAGATTGATCGAGCGGTTCTGGATACGCTGGCCAGTACTCAGTTTGTGTTAGGAAAAGAGGTCGTCGCATTTGAAGAGTTATTTGCTGCTTACACGCAGTCTCAGTATGCGTTGGGTGTGAATTCCGGTACCAGTGCGCTGCATCTGGCCTTGCTGGCCTGTGGTGTTGGTCCTGGAGACGAGGTCATTACGACACCACACACCTTTATCGCGACCGTTTCGGCGATAGACTACACTGGTGCGCGACCAGTGTTTGTCGATATCGATCCGGTGACGTTTACCGTCAATCCGGCGCTCATTGAAGCGGCCATCACTCCGCGCACAAAAGCGATTATTCCGGTGCACCTCTACGGTCAGCCAGCCGATATGGATCCGATCATGGCAATTGCCCGCAAGCACAATCTGGTGGTGATCGAAGACGCAGCGCAGGCTCACGGTGCAGAGTATAAAGGGCGCCGGGTCGGGAGTATTGGTGATGCAGGTTGTTTTAGCTTCTATCCCGGTAAGAATTTGGGGGCGTATGGCGAAGGTGGGGCAGTGACCACCAATAACCCTGAAATTGCCCGCACTGTGCGGATGCTCCGTGATTGGGGAGCCGAGCGGCGTTACCACCACGATCTCAAAGGATTCAACTATCGAATGGAAGGTGTTCAGGGTGCCATCCTGCGGGTGAAGATGGCGTATATCGAACACTGGACAGAGCTGCGGCGAGCGGCAGCGGCACGTTACGATGCAATGCTGGCCCCACTTGGGATACAAACTCCGGTAGCACTCCCTGATCGTCGTCATGTCTATCATATCTATGCTATTCGCGACCGGCAGCGTGATGCGCTGCAAACCTATCTTCACGATCATGGGGTAAGTACCGGTATCCATTATCCAATCCCGGTTCACCTGCAAAAGGCGTTTGCTGATTTGGGTTATCGAGTCGGTGATTTCCCGCAGGCCGAGCTGGCGGCTGCCGAGGTCTTGTCGCTCCCAATGTTTCCTGAGTTGACTGTTGATCAACAACAGGTTGTGGCTGAAGCATTGCAGGGATGGATGCAGCAGGTTGCTGCCGGTTGCTAGACAGTTATTGCTACACACAAACGATGTATACCAACAGCAAGCATCTTTAGGGAAAAGACCATGACCGCAAAACGTATTTTGGTAACCGGAGGCGCGGGATTTATCGGTAGCGAACTGGTAACTCAACTGGCTGCTGCCGGACATCGGGTTGTCGTCGTTGACAATTTAGTCAATGGCAAGCGGGCGAATCTGGCCCATCTCGCCGATGCCGATGTAGAGCTGGTCGAGGTTGATATTCGTCAGCGCGAGGTGATTGCTCGCTTAGTGCAGGGCGTGGAGATTGTCTACCACCTGGCTTGCCTGGGTGTTCGCCATAGCCTGCACGATCCGTTTGAGAATCACGATGTCAATGCGACTGGTACCCTGATCTTGCTCGATCTGGCCCGCCGTGCCGATGTCCCGCGCTTCGTCTATGTGTCAAGTTCGGAAGTGTACGGCACTGCCCGCTGGGTGCCCATGACGGAAGAGCATCCAACCTATCCGATGACGGTGTACGGTGGCGGAAAGCTGGCCGGTGAATGTTATACGCGCGCCTTCTGGGAGAGCTATCGCTATCCGACGGTCGTGGTCAGACCCTTCAACAGCTTTGGGCCACGCAGTCATCACGAAGGCGACAGCGGTGAAGTCATTCCCAAATTTATGTTGCGGGCAATGGCCGGTCTGCCAATGGTGATCTTTGGTGATGGGACGCAAACCCGCGATTTTACCTATGTCAGCGATACCGCTCGTGGCATCATGCTGGCCGGTATGGTCGATGCTGCCATCGGCGGAACGTTTAATCTGGGGCAGGGACGCGAAATCTCGATCAACGAGCTGGCCCGTACTGTGGCGACGGTTGTTGGCCGGCCTGATGCAGCGATTGTCTACGATATCCCACGTCCAGGTGATGTGTTACGCCTCTACGCCGATAGCACGCGCGCCCAACACGTTCTGGGCTTCACACCAACTGTTTCACTCCAGGAAGGGCTACAGCGGTTACAGGAATGGTACCTGAGCCGTGGCGTGGCCATTGCCGATCTATTGGCTGAAGAGCGCGTACACAACTGGAAAAAAGAGGAGAGTGTCAACCTATGACGACAACGGCAAAGCGGCATATTCCGCTCACCAAACCGGTGATGGGGCAGGCAGAAGCTGAGGCAGCCCAACGAGTGATTTTATCGGGATGGATTACCCAGGGTCCTGAAGTCGCTGCCTTCGAGCAAGAGTTTGCGGCTTACACCGGTGCTGCCTACGCGGTGGCGGTATCAAATTGTACGACCGCCCTTCATCTCGCTTTGCTGGCCGTAGGCGTGGGTCCGGGCGATGAGGTTATCACAGTTAGTCATTCCTACATTGCCACCGCGAACAGTGTTCGCTACTGTGGTGCTGAACCGGTCTTCGTTGATATTGATCCGGCAACCCACAATATGGATCCGGCCTTCATCGAGGCTGCAATTACGTCACGCACGAAAGCCATTTTAACCGTACATCAGATGGGGATGCCGGCCGATCTGGAACGGATCCTGGCGATTGCTAATGCGTATCAACTGCCTGTGATCGAAGATGCTGCCTGCGCGATAGGGAGCGAGATTTGGTGGGGTGAGCGCTGGGAACGCATAGGGAAGCCGCACGGCGTGATTGCCTGCTTCTCGTTTCACCCGCGTAAAGTCCTGAGTACCGGTGATGGTGGGATGTTGACGACCAACAATCCTGAGTATGCCGAGCAGTTTCGTTTACTCCGCCAACACGGGATGAGCGTCAATGATCGGGTGCGTCATCTGGCTAATCAGGTAATCTTCGAGGAATACAATGTTGTTGGGTATAACTACCGCATGACCGATATTCAGGCTGCGGTTGGCCGCGAACAGTTGCGGCGTTTACCCGAAATTATCGCTGTACGCCGCCGGTTGGCCGACCAGTATGCCAGCTTGTTACGTTCAATTCCAGGGGTGGGTATACCGGTGGAACCACCGTATGCACGAACCAACTGGCAAAGCTACCCAATCTATCTGCCGGAAGGATGCGATCAGCGTACTGTTATGCAATATATGCTCGATCACGGCATTGCCACCCGGCGCGGCATCATGTGTGCGCATCGCGAAAAACCGTATTGGCGGCGGGAAGGGTACCATTTACCACAATCGGAATATGCCCAGGATCGTAGCATCCTGTTGCCCTTCTACCCGCAGATGACTGCGGATGAGCAGGAGTATGTGGTTGCGACGCTGGCAGCAGCCTGTACAGCGTAAACATCAGGGAGCTGGCAATGACAGCCAATCATCAAGTACCATTATTATCGGTCACGGTTCTGAATTACAACTATGGGCATTTTCTGGCGAACTGCCTTGATTCAATCCTGCATCAGAGCTTTACCGATTTTGAAGTCATCCTGATCAATGATTGTTCAACCGACAATTCGCTGGAGGTAATTCAACCGTATCTGCGCGATCCGCGAATCCGCTTGGTCAATCATACGCAGAATAAAGGCTTCGTGGCTTCGTTGATCGAAGGAATGGCATTGTCGCGGGGAACCTATCTGAATGTGATCTCGGCTGATGACTGGGTTGTTTCGCCGCATGCGTTTGCCCGTCAGATCGAGGTTCTCGAACGCCATCCACAGGTGGTGATGGCGTTTAGTGCCTATGGCCTGTACGCCGATGAGCAGACGCTGAGCTTTGTCAGTCGGTTGGCCCCGGCCAGCTATGTGCGCGATGGGCGTGATGTCTTCACCGATTTTCTGCTTAAAGGGTATCCCCAGCATAGTGGCACCATGATCCGCAAGAGCGCATATCAGGCGATTGGTGGTTATGATCCAACGCTGCGCTGGTCGCTTGATGCTCAAATGTGGCTGGGATTATGCCATTTTGGGGATATTGCCTACATTGATGAGATGCTCTACGCCTATCGTCGGCATCCATCCAGCATGTCGAAGGATCCTACCGCGTTACGCAATGCCATTCTTGAACTATTTCGTATCTTTGACTGGACATTCAGTCTGATGCCAGAAGAGGAACAACGTAAACGGCAGTGGTTATACCGTAAAGCACGCCAGCGTGCCCTGATTTCGTTTGCTGCTGATGCTGTATTCAGCGGGAATATTCCGTTGGGCTGGCAATTTTACAAGGTCGGTTTGCAGGTAAGCCCCTGGGAGACCTTGTTCCAAAAGGGATCGCTGGCAATTGCGTTACGTGCACTGCTTGGCGCCCGGCTCTATGATCGCTTGTTCCGTCGTCAGCCATCGGTTACTTCTGAGCAGACAATGGCATCGGCTTAACCGGGGATTGCTATGAATGTACGTGCGGTGGTTAGTAAAACTATCGATCAGGTTGGGAATGTGTTGTTAAGTCCACCGTATGGTGGGTTTGGCTACTACTATAATCACGGGCCGCGTACCCGGCGGGCGGTTGCTTTTACCTTTGATGATGGGCCGTCGCGCCCGTGTACCGAATGGCTGCTTGATACTCTGGGTGAACTTGGCGTGAAGGCGACATTTTTCTGTGTTGGCCTCAGCGTACAATGGCATCCCGAAGTGGTGCAGCGGGCGTTTGCTGAAGGGCACGTGATCGGCAACCATTCGATGATGCACAGCCGTAAAGCAGGTTTGATGCTACGGGGTGGTGCGCATATCGATGAGGCGACGACGGCGATCTCCCAGGTTATCGGTCTGCGACCACGCCTCTACCGGCCACCGTGGGGGTGGTTGACACCATGGGAAGGGCAGCGTTTGCATCAGCGTGGCTATGCGGTGATCGGTTGGGATATTTATCCTGACGATTGGAAGGTGCCGGAAGTCCCTGCAGAACGTTTAGTTGCCCAGATCAAGCCATTGATCAAACCCGGCTCGATTATCTTGATGCACGACTCAGTCTCGAATCAGATTCGTTGGGAAAAGACAGAGACGGCACGGGCTGTGCGTTTATTGACTCCATGGCTCCGTGATGAGGGGTATGAGATTGTAACGATCCCGGATTTACTGGGTCTACCGGCGTATGCCAGGGTGTAGGCAGTGTGGATTTCTACGTCAGAATATCCGGTATGAGAGTTTACATAACGTCCTGATGCGACGAGGGCGTTAGTAGGGGGAGGGGATGAGTTTGCCGACGATTAGTGCTGTTATCTGTACTCGCAACCGGGGCGAGCGTATTCTGGCCGCGGTCGAAAGTATTCTGGCTAACGATCATCCCGCTTTTGAACTGATTGTCGTTGATCAAAGCACCGATGAGGTGACGGGAACTGCGTTACGGCGCTTCCACCATGATCGGCGTTTACGTTACATCACTACGCCGACCAAGGGGTTGGGGCTGGCCCGCAATATTGGTTTACAACTGGCTCGTGCACCGCTGGTGGCGTTTACCGATGATGATTGCCGGGTGCCATCAGACTGGCTACGTATCATTGAAGACGAATTGCGACGTGAACCGCAGGCGGCAGTGCTGTTTTGTAATGTGTTTGAAGGGCCACACGATACCGGTGCCGGCTTTGTCCCCGGCTACCAGCTTCGTCAACGTGCTGTCGTGAAGACGTTCTGGCAAAAATGTCGTGCCCGTGGCATTGGTGCCGGGATGGCGGTACGTCGTGAGCCGGTGCTGGCCATGGGTGGTTTTGATGAGGTGTTGGGTGCCGGTGGGTACTTTCCATCCGCAGAAGATGCCGATATTGCAGTACGGGCCATTGCACACGGCTGGTACGTGCTGGAAACACCTGCAACCTTTGTGATCCACGATGGCTTTCGTACCTGGCGGGAAGCCAGGGAACTGGCTGCACGAGATTGGGAAGGTTTGGGCGCTGCCTATATTAAGCCGTTAAAAGCTGGTCGGTGGCAGGCCGGGATCGTGCTGCTGTACGAATTGCTGGTACCCGCGCTGATCGAGCCGCTATTACCAGTTCTCCGCTTGCAACGACCACGTGGTTTAGGTCGGCTCGTGGCTCTGGTGCGTGGTTGTCTGCGCGGTCTGGCCCATCCAATAAACCGTGCGCAGCTTGTCTATCAAGGGGTAACAGGGGTGCCGGCAATCATCGAGCGATCACTGTAGTGTGGAGAGAATATATGCTGGTTTCAGTCATTATTGCAACAAAGCAGCGCCCACAGCCGTTATACGATGCGGTGCAGAGTGTTTTTCAGAGCACGTATCAGGAGTTTGAGTTGTTCGTGATTGATCAAAGTCCTGATAATGCCAGTGAGATGATTCTCTCTCCATTCCACAGCGATCCGCGCTTCCACTATCTGCTCAATCGGCGCCCCGGCTTTGGGGCGGCGAGTTCGCGGAATCTGGGAATTGCGGCGAGTCACGGTGAGATTGTAGCGTTGATTGATGATGATGTGGTTGTGAAACCCGATTGGCTGGCCCAGATTGTTGCCGAATTCAGTGCTGATCCAGAGCTGGATTTTATTGCCGGAAGACTCAGCGCATCACCATACGACCGGACGGCCGGCTATACGCCGGAATTTGAGGCATGGCCGTACCTGTCGCGCTGGCACTTTCCGTTGCACGCTTCAGGCGCTAACTTTAGTATGCGACGACGCCTGTTTGATCGAGTTGGTGGCTACGATGAATTTTGTGGCCCTGGGAGCCGTCTGCGGGCATCAGATGATACCGATCTGTGCTGGCGAATTGTGCGGAGTGGCGCTCGCTACAAGATTTGTCCGCATATTGAAGTGGTGCATCTCCATGGATTTCGTCCGCAAGCTGAAGCTGAAGCGCTCTTTGCCCGCTATCAGTATGGCAACGGCGGCAATTTTGGGCGATTTACCCGGCGTGGCGATCTGTTCGCCGGTGCCTGGTTTCTGGCTCGTGAAGTAAAACATCTTGTGCGGGCACTGCCAGCCCTACTGCGTGGAGATCGCCGGGAGTTGATGTACTCGCACCAGCGGTTACGTGGTTTCTGGGATGGTTTTCGGCTGCCTCCGAATGAAGGTTTTGTCAGTGGTGAAAAATTGCGTCAAATGATGGTATCCCTATCTGAGACTTCCTCTGCATAATACACTCGTGATGGAAATAGAGCAGTTGCTGTCCGATCTTTGTTTTAGTCAATGCTCTTAGATTCAGTGCAGAAGACTCAACTATGTTGCTCCCTACTATAAGCGTGGTCATCTGTACGAGTGATCGTGGTGGGACTGTTGCGGACACCGTTGCAAGTATTCTCGCAAATGATCATCCGGCCTTTGAGGTGTTCGTGATCGATCAGAGCAGTGATGCAGGCACTTTTCAGGCATTACAACAGTTTCATCATGATCGACGCTTGCACTACGTGCCTGTACGCTTCAAGGGTTGGGCGAAAGGTCACAATCTCGGTCTGCGTATCGCACGTTCACCCCTGATCGCAATCACCGATGATGATTGTGTGGTACCACCAGATTGGTTGCGAATTCTGGAAACCGAGATGGGGACTGAGCCGCACGCAGCCGTGCTCTACTGTAACGTTTTGCCAGGTCCCCACGACCCCAGCGCCGGGTTTGTCCCTGGCTTTCAATGCACCAGACGTGTCGTCGTCAATACCCTGCGCGAGAAATGGTATGTACGGGGGATTGGTGCGGGCATGGCCATTCATCGAGAACGAATTCTGGAGATAGGCGGTTTCGACGAGAGTCTGGGGCCGGGTGGTACGTTTAAGTCGGCAGCGGATGTCGATATTGCCATTCGCGCTATCCTGGCCGGCTGGTCTGTAGTCGGAACACCGGCGACATCAGTCATTCACTACGGGTTTCGGACCTGGCAAGAGGGCCGCCGTCTGACAGCGCGCAATTGGGAAGGGTTAGGTGCGGCATTTATCAAGCCTGTAAAGGCCGGTTACTTCGAGGCCGGTATATTGCTCTGGTATGAGTTGCAGCCGGTATTGCTTGAGCCGCTGTTATCTCTCTCACATTTGCAGCGTCCTCACGGTTTAGGGCGCTTTGTCGCCTTTATGAGAGGGTGTCTGCGCGGATTGCTTCATCATATAGATCGGAAGCGATTGGTTTACCTATAGCTAAAAATGAAATGAGGAAAACTGTTGAATATCTGGTCGATTAATCTGTGTGACCAAATCGTTATCTCATTCATCAGAAGCAGTGAATGTCACAGCAAAGATTGCGTCAGCAGCCACCGGTATCTCGCTTGCAGTTACCGTTGTACTGGTGGGAATAAGAGAGCTGGTGGTCTGGTTCAGTGTGACCTCTATTGCAGCCGGCATATTGCTCAGTGTGAGGGTTAGTGGACGGGTTGTGGCATTGCGTCCGATGATGTGAATTGTTCCGGTGGCCGGATCGCGAAAGGCGACAAGCGGTAAGGCTGCATCGGCTGAAACCCCTATCTGTACCACTCCCGGTGTGACGAAGCGGGCAATCTGCGCAATAGCAGCAAAGCGTGGCCGGACCTGAAACTCGCCGCTCGTCGGATCATAGGCCAGGGCGCCCCAATAGTCGAACGTGCCGTGGTGGGTGTAGAAGCCATCAACGCCATCGTAGAGGAGTGCCGCGTGTACACCCTGCCGCAGGTAACGGATCAGAAATTCGGCGCTATCGGCACCAAATGACCATTCGTTACTGCGGGTTGGTTCTTCATTGCACGCGGTGCACCATTGTGAAAATTCAGTCACCCAGATTTCTGGTGCCGATACCGGCCATGATATCAGGTCTGGACGAATGTCACTCAATTGTCCGGCATAGTCGTGCATGGCAACCGCTTTCAGCATCTGCGTTACTGTCGGTTTGTTTTTCAATGCACGCAGGTAGGCATCGGTAGCGCTGCTAAAGGCGGTTTCCGGTCCGATCAGGCCAATCTCACCATAACCATTGGCTTGCAACTGCACTGCTAATTGTTCCATCACCTCTGCATACCGGTCTGGGGTGAGTTTTGGTCCTTCGGGTGGTCCGTAATCAATTTCGTTGAGCGGAGAGAACCATTGCAATGACACTCCTTGCTGGCGACCGGCTGCAATGAGGTTATTCATGGTCTCAACCCATCGTTCAGTGTGTTCGGAACTCGCCTGACTTACGTCCATCCATGCCGGTGGCTCACCCATGACACTCAGAATCACGTGGGTGGCGGGTTTTTGCTCCAGATAGTGCATAATTGCCCATACGCTGTCGAATGGTGGCATGCGATAATCAATCGGTGGTGGTGTTGTGGCCGTAAGGTCGCCCCACGCACTCGTTTCGACAATCACGCGAAAGATGCGAGCACCCAGCTCGTTGTAGAGTGTATCGAGGGCGGGAGCAAATGTACCGTCGTGCCAGTATGCGCCATTGATATTGACACCAATACCGGTGATTGGTTGTCCGAGATCGGTAGTGTCAATAACCACTGATATGGTGTCTGGTAACGTTGGGGTAGGAATTGGTTGCCCGAAATCACTCTGGTTGGGCTGGCGTATCCAGCTACAGCCGCTGGTTACGATGATGAGGAGCCAAAAGAGAGAGACAAGACGGGGTAGAGGCATACATACTCCATAACTACATAAACTTTCAACTCTACCGTATCACTGAAAGCTGAGATTTAGATAAGAACTCAGCAACGAAACTGTCAGCTTGCAAGAGCAGTTTGTTTAGAATCCGTTCATCTCAGTTGGGTAATGTAGACATGGCAGAATAGGGAGGAACAGCTATGCCATCACGTCCGCTAACCGACATTGTGAGCGATATTCTGGCTGTGTTGCGGGCACGCTGGTATCTCCGTAGTGCGACATTGGGGCCACGAGTACGGTTGTGGGGGCGTCCGGCAATCAGTAATTATGGCCAGCTCATCATCGGTGAGCGAGCGCGATTGGTTTCAACGATTGTGCCACTCGAGCTGGCAGTAGCTCATGGGGCGCGGTTAGAGATTGGTCAGGGGACGTTTATCAACTATGGTTGTTCAATTGCGGCAACTGAACTGGTACGTATCGGGCCGCGTTGTAATATCGGTACCTACGCCATGATTATGGACAACGACTTCCACCGTCTGGAGCCAGAGCGGCGCCAGGAACGTCCACCATCAGCCCCAATTATTCTGGAAGAGAACGTCTGGCTCGGTGGGCGGGTAACGGTATTGAGCGGTGTGACGATTGGCGCTGGTAGTGTGATCGGTGCCGGTAGTGTGGTGACCAAGAGCATCCCGCCGCGTTCATTGGCAGCAGGAGTCCCGGCACGTGTGATTAGACAGTTATAAGCGTATGAATCAGAATCCTTCACTCAGTGTCAGCATTGTTATTCCAACCTATAATCGGGTAGAGCGCTTGCAGCGGGTGCTGGCGGCTGTTAGCGGCCAGCGTTACCGGCACGATCAGTTTGAAGTGATTGTTGTCTCGGATGGATCTACCGATGGGACGGCTGAGTATGCGCAGCGAGCGCACTTTCCTTTCAAGTTCACCTTTATTCAACAAGACAATGCAGGTCCGGCAGCGGCACGGAATCGCGGTGTCGCAGCGGCCAGTAGCCCTCTGGTGCTGTTTCTGGATGATGATGTCGTGCCGGCACCGGATTTAATCAACGAACACCTTCGCTGGCATGCCGAACATCCCAATCGCGTTGTCCTTGGCACGATGATCACACCGCCCGATGTCCGTTTATTGCCCTGGGTGGCCTGGGAACAGGCGATGCTGGAGAAACAGTATCGGGCGATGACCAGTGGTATCTGGCCGGCAACGGCACGCCAATTTTACACCGGCAATACATCATTGTCCCGTCAATTGATTCTGGATGTGGGCGGGTTTGATGAGCGCTTTCGGCGCGCCGAAGATATTGAGCTGGCATACCGGCTGGCGAAGTTAGGGGTTGAGTTTGTCTTTGCGCCGCAGGCAACCGGCTACCACTACGCCGAGCGTAGCTTTGCCTCGTGGCTGGCCACACCGTACACGTATGGACGTAACGACATTATTTTCGGTCGCGAGCAGCAGGTTGATCTGATCGATTTCGTGCGTCGTGAATTTGCGCAGCGTAATCGGCTTACCCGCTGGCTGGTACATGCATTGCTTGATCGCCCACGGGCCAGTGCTGTGGCATTAGCGGTGATGCCGCGGGTAGCACTCCTGGCCCACCGTCTGCTGGGAGAACGAGGGAGTCGTCCGATCTACAGCGCCATATTCAACCTCCGTTACTACCAGGGCGTGGCCGATGAATTAGGTGGACGTGATCATTTCTTAACAGCGCAACAGGTGATGAAAACGGCTCAGACCTGAAGGAGTGACCGATGATCGATCTCTTTCTGCAAGATGTACGACGTTGGGTGATTCCTGGACAGATTAGCACAGAACCGCTGCGCCTGCGCCAGATTTTGCGTCTGTTGCTTACTCATCTTCCTCTACGGGCAATGCTCTGGTTTCGCTTCGGTTCGTGGTGTAAGCAGCGTGGGATTCCGTTCATTCCCGGCTACGTTCAGCGTCGAATCTATCGACGATACGGATTGGAGATTGTGGTTGGGGCCGATATTGGGGGTGGTTTATACATCGCTCACCCGGTAGGCACCGTTATTGCGCCGCAGCGGATGGGGCGCAATTGTTCGGTCATCGCTGCGGTGACGATTGGGATGCGTAATGAGTGGAAGTTTCCTGTCATTGGCGATGACGTCTTCATTGGTGCTGGTGCCCGGGTGCTGGGTGGAATCACCGTTGGTGATAGGGCACAGATTGGGGCAAATGCAGTTGTGATTCGTGATGTGCCGGCCGGTGCAACCGTCGTTGGGATTCCGGCACGAGTGGTAAAGAGTGGGGCTGAATTGGCTGATAGTACAGTGTTTGATTAGATGCCTCTTCAGTCACAATCAATGCCGTAGGATTGTTTTGATGATACGTGGCCTCTTCATCCTGGAACAACATCTCGGCCATCAAACATACGCCGAAAACCTGCGTTTTGGTCTGGCCTATCAGGAGGAAATTGATCCCTGCTGGGCGGCAATAACGTATGCAGGGAATGGCTGGCTTGCGCGTCTGCCGTTGCCACAACATTTACGAGGGACGCTGCGCGGGAGACAACAGGTTCGGCATATGCTTCGTACCACCCGGTATGACGTTGCCCTGTTCAATACCCAGGTGCCGGCGGTGCTGGCCGGGAAGATGGTAACGCAACGACCGTATGTAATCGCAACCGATATTACGCCACGGCAGTATGATGCGATGGCAGCGTTCTATCACCATCGTGCTGATCGCCCAGGTCTCATTGCTGCCATGAAACATCATCTGAATGTCCAGGTATTTCAACGAGCAGCGTGGGTTCTGCCCTGGTCGCAATGGGTACGCGATTCACTTATTCGCGATTATCACGTAGCTCCAGAACGTATTCGAGTTATTCCACCGGGTATTGATCTGACACGCTGGCAGCCTCGCCGCGAGCGAGCGGCTGGACCTCTGCGAATCCTTTTCGTGGGTGGTGACTTCGTGCGTAAGGGTGGGCCGACATTGCTGGATGCGGTCAGGCGGTTAACGACTCCGGTGGAGCTGCACATCGTGACGCGCAGCCCGCTCGATCCGGCAGAGGGTGTCTTTGTGTATCACGATGTAACGCCAAATTCACCACGTTTGATAGAGTTATACCAACAGGCTGACTTGTTTGTTTTTCCGACACGGGCTGAAGCGTTCGGGATTGCGGCACTGGAGGCAATAGCGTCTGGGGTGCCGGTGATCACAACGCCGGTTGGTGGCTTGCCCGATATTGTGCGGGATGGGGTCAATGGTTTTCTGGTGCCACCTGACGAACCAGGAATGCTGGCTGCACGTTTGCAGTTGCTGATCGATCAGCCAGACCTGCGCTTGCGCATGGCAGCAGCAGCACGGCGTCACGCCGAAATCTATTTCGATGCGATCAAGAATGCAGCCCAAATTGCCGAATTGATGGTGCAGGCAGTAGCGCAGGCCAGGAGAGTTTGGGCCACCCATCCTGGCAGATGAAGTCGGTATTGAGCCAGGATCGTTACCCTATGCTTCCACCGCGTACTTGTCTAACCGTGTCTCGCACAACGTATACCGTTAGTAGCAGATCACCAGCGCTTACAACATCATCCGCGAGTATCCGCCATATCCGCGTCCATCCGTGTGCCGCAGGGGTTCAACACGGATACTCGCGGATGGAGCGGATATTCGCGGATTGCACCATCGCTACTGCCTTTCCATAAGGCACCGTATCGCAGCAACCGATCACCAGTACTTCCGCCAGTATCCGCGTGCCTCCGCCATATCCGCGTCCATCCGTGTGCCAAAACTCAGCACTACGGCAATGCCCATACACTGATCCCGCGCACGTGCCAGTCTGCCCCCCACCAGCGATCACCGCGAAATTCGATCTGCGTGACCCCGGCTGGAATGGGCATCCAGAAGTTGCGGAAGTGTTCGTCTTTGAAATAACGGCTGTCTTGAGCCTGTAAGCGCGCCGGTTGCCAGGCACCGCCATTAAATCGAACCTGAAGATTAGGACCGATGCCACTGAAGCGCAGGTAGGCATTGGCAGGGGCCGGTGCCGCTAGCGTGACCGATGGATTGGCGCGATCAGCGTAGCGACGATTGGCAGCGATCATCGTAAATGGACGACTCGGGCTGATGGTGACATTATCCCAGTGCCAGGTACCCGGTCGACAGGATGATGTACAATCTTTGAGCGGATTGTATGAGTGATGACCAAACTGCACGACCCCCTGATCCCATCCCAGATCGGCAATGCTAGTATCCACCCAATAGAAATTGTAGGCCGGCATCCCAAACCTGATCCTGGTACGCGAAATCTGAAGCTCAAAGGTGTCGCGGCGGGTTGCGCTTGGTTCCAGGAAGCGCTCATACGGAATAGCAACGCCCTGGATAACCGTGGGCTGGAAATTGCGGTAGACGATCACATCGAAGAAGTTGCCACTGAGGTCCATCCGCACCTGTACACCATTACGTGGCGGCCCGCTCAAATCAACTTCCATATCAAAGGGCAGTTGCAGGTGATCGTTGTACGGACTGATCCAGAGATCGATCCAGTCGCGCAGACTGGTGCGCAGGGTAGAGACATCGAAACGGATGGTCGCAGTACCACCGCTGAAATCAACCAGATGGTTGGGGGTGAGATAGATCAAGCCATAGCCGCTGGCTTTGATCGCCGTCATAATGTGGTTGCGGCACTGGTAAACAGCATCTTCGTAACGATTGATAGTATGGGTTGCCGGGGCTGGTGCGCAATCATGGCCGTGTTCGGCGGACATTTCCTCAAGCTGATACCAGGTATTAACATCGCGTGAGTGAACAGCGACATCCCAATGATTGGGGTCCCAGCTTTGCGGTTGTGCCGGTTCACCGGTGAAAGTTTCAGTAAATATCGATGGCTTTACGATGATGGGGATATATTGACGATGGCCTCCGTTTGCAATAACAGTCAGAGAAGGTTGCCATGTCAACCAGAGCAGCCCACTCAGTAGGCAGATGGTTGAAACAATCAGCCAGTATCTTCGTTGCATCAAAACCTCCGTCTGCATCACCAACAATGCCCTATCGGTGTTTCGGCAAGACCTGCATTGTGGTGGTGATCGGTAGTGATGCTCAATATCAGAGGGGGAGGGTGGATGATACTGGTGCATCACTACCAATCTCTACGTCGCGGCTAACGATTATAAGTAACGGCTATAATCGAAATGTATCCGAACAATCCTTGATCATCGTGTCGTTAAGGGAATGTAGACACGTACCGGTAGGGTTGAAGGCGAACGTAGAATCTGTACCTCATGTGGTACGGCATTGCTCAGGCTACGCACCGCTGCCTGTGCATCCGACCATTGTCCGGTGCCATCGTTCACGTTGAAATACGGCCATACCCATGCGCCGGCATAGCAATTCGCATGGAGTTCGGTCAGGAGTTGGGCAGGAGTACGATTCGTGCCGCCTGCATTGGCGGGTAGCTCACCAACGACGACCGGTTTGTCGAAGCCCGCCTCGTACCAGTCGTTGAAGAGAGGCGAGTAACTCCAATACTGCTCATCGCCATTCATCCAGCCGTAGTAATGAATCTGGTAAAAGTCGAGATACCCTTGCGGGTCGTATGCGGTCAACGCTGCATCACGCCAGAAATTACCGCTGGCACCGAGGGCTGTGCTACTGTTCCATTTCATCGATGCACTACCGACAGTTGTCAACTGGTTTGAATTGCGGTGAATAGCGCCGGAAATCTCGGCGATAAATCGCTGCATTTGGGCCAGCGTCACCGGTTGCGCAACCTCGCCGGACGGTGTGAAATGCGGCGGTTCGCTAATGCCAAATTCCGGCTCATTGAAAATATCCCACGCCAGCACGTTTGGATGGGTGCCTATCGTATAACCACTGTTGCCAACCGGGTAGCGCAGCATCGGCAATAGCGCGTTGTTGATAAAAGAGGCACGTTTGGCACTGTCCACGATCAGATCGCGATGACCACCTGCGTGATCGCCGCGTGCCGTAGCCGTTGAGTCGGCGAAGAGCATATCAAAGCTCCAGAGATTGAACACAAGATAGATATTCTCTTCAGCCGCAATTTGTATCGCGCTGGCCAGACTGGGGAGAAAGGTAGCGTCAAAACCGGTGACGGCACCACCGCTACTGGCATTAAACTCAGGTGCGCCACGGCCATCGGCGAAGAGCCACCAGCGTACCGTGTTTGCCCCCTGTTGCCGGAGGGCACGGAACATGGTACGGGTGGCGTTGGCGTCGTAGGTGTGCTGCCCCCATTCTTCCACAGTGCCGAAATCGGCACTGTAGCCACCGTTGAGCCATGGGACATTCGCCCCTAGTAAAAACCAGCGACCATTAAAACGCGGGATCAGATGGGAACGATCAACCGGGCAGTTAGCTGGTGCGGCAATAGCTGTTGGGATATGAGGTAGGGTAATCAAAACAAGCAGTATACAAAGTGCCAGGTGTAGTGTGCGGGCCATATGAGCCTTTCCTGCGATGCTTGAGTCACACTCATCTGCATGCCCGCAGCTAGATTAGCACTTGATGAATAAAATGTCATTATGTCGTGGCTAGGTATATAGTACTGAAAACATCGCTCATGTGTTTGCCTGAGTGTCGGCCAGTCGCTGTAAAGCGGCAGCAACCCGATCCAACGCCTCATCGAGCTGGGCACGTGGGCAGCCAAAGTTGATGCGAACAAATCCTTCACCACCAGGGCCGAATGCCGCGCCATCAGAGAAAGCTACCCGCGCTTCGTTGAGGAAGAAGCGATATGGGCTGGTTGACAGAGGCAATTCGCGGCAGTCAATCCAGCCGAGGTAGGTAGCCTGGGGGATAGTGCAGCGAAGCGGAGCCAGTTCGGAGGTAACGCGCCTGACATAGTGATCGCGATTCGCTGTCAGATACTCCAACAACGCAGCCAGCCATTCAGCCCCGTGCTCGTAGGCAGCCAGTGCGCCGGCAAAGCCAAACACATTCACGTGCGGCACAATTCCGGCTGCGGCCCGACTCACCTGACGGCGCAGTTCGGGATTGGGAATGATCGCCATACTGCAACCGAGTCCGGGTAAATTGAATGTCTTGCTGGGTGCCATAAGGGTGATAGTGCGGTCGGCGATGGCCGGATCGAGCGCTGCCAGTGGGGTGTGGCGTGTTTCACCGAGCAACAAATCGCAGTGAATCTCATCGGAACAGATGATAACGTTACGGTCGAGACACATCTCGGCCAACCGGCGCAGGGTTGGTGGATCGTATTCGAGACCGACCGGATTGTGTGGATGGCTGAGCAGCAAGAGTCGAGTGCGTTCATGAATTGCCGCCCGCAAGGCATCGAAATCGATAGCGTAGGAAAGGATAGAACCAGAAATGCTGAGTGACAATTCACAGGTGTCGATCTGTCGTTGTTGATTACGGGGTGCGCTCAAGAAGGGTGGATAGGCTGGCGTGAGGGTCAGCACGCTATCACCGGGTTCACCGAAAGCCCGGCAGAGGACATTAATCGCCGAAACCAATCCGGGCAGGAAGAGGATGTGTTCCGGTTGAATTTCCCATTGGTACAGATGAGCCATGCGCTCACAAATAACCTCTGTCAGGCGTTCAGGATGAGCGGGATACCCAAACACTGCGTGCGCTGCTCGTTCGTGCAGGGCTGCGACCACGGCCGGCGGTGAGGCAAAATCCATATCGGCGACCCACATCGGCAAGACATCAGCCGGATACTGTTCCCACTTGATACTCCCGGTTCCGCGACGAGGAATGATCTGATCGAAGTTGAATCTGTTCACTGTTCCATCCTCTTGCAACAAAAGGCGCGTGGCAGCCGAACGTTCAGGCCACGCGCCAGACAACCATCACCTGTTCATCACTACATTCGACCAAAGAAATCCATTTGTTGTTCCTGGTACTGACCCATCGAGCGATACTTTCGATATCGTTCGCGCAGCAGGGTGTCAATATCGCGTTGTTGCAGATCGGCCAGATGCACACGCAGACGTTCGCCAACAGTGGTAATTGCAGTTAGACGATCTACATGGGCGCCACCTGGCGGTTCGGGGATGACCTCATCGATGATCCGTAAATCGTAGAGATCGGCGGCAGTTAGTTTCAATGCCCGCGCTGCTTCGGGTGCTTTTGCGGCATCACGCCACAGGATCGAGGCGGCTGCCTCTGGCGGGGCCACGGAATAAATGGCGTTCTCTTGCATCAAAATGCGGTCAGCGACACTGATAGCCAATGCGCCACCACTACCACCTTCACCGATCACAACCGCGATGCTCGGAACACGCAGCGTTGTCATCAGCATAATGCTTTCAGCAATCGCATTCGCCTGACCACGCTCTTCTGAACTTTTGGTGGGGTCGGCAGCCGGTGTATCGACGAAACAGATGACCGGCAGGCCAAACTTCTCGGCGTGGCGCATCAAGCGTTGCGCTTTGCGATACCCTTCGGGATGGGGCATACCGAAGTTGCGCCGCATATTTTCACGGGTATCGTTGCCCTTTTGATGCCCGATGACCATCACCGTTTGACCGGCAAAGGTTGCCATTCCACCGACCATCGCCGGGTCATCGCCAAAGCGGCGATCTCCATGCAATTCGACAAAATCCTCACACAGAGCAGCAATGTAATCCAGCGTGTGTGGCCGTTGTGGATGGCGAGCCAGTTGTACGCGATCCCAGGGCGTCAGCGATTGAGGGATAGCAGTTTCTTCCATTGTATGCCTCACACGCAGTTACATAATCGGTTGCGGTAACGTTGCTCGTCGACCGGCAAGCTCAGCTTTAGCGGGTGATGTTGAGCGCTGGCGGTAGAGACGCAGAATACGGGCCAGTGTGTCACGCATCTCGCTTCGCGGCACCACCATATCGATCATGCCATGTTCGAGCATAAACTCGGCGGTCTGGAAGCCGGCTGGTAACTTCTGGCGCATGATCTGCTCGATTAAACGCTTGCCGGCAAAACCAATGTTGGCTCCCGGTTCGGCGATGATAATATCGGCCACCGAAGGATACGAAGCCGTCACACCGCCGTAACAGGGATCAACCAGCAACGCAATATGGGGTTGACCGGCATCCGCCAACCGGGTGAGAGCCATTGTTACCTTAGCCATCTGCATCAGCCCGATCACCCCCTCTTGCTGACGAGCACCACCGGATGTATTGATGGTGAGCAGAGGGACACCCAGTTCAGCAGCCCGTTCGGCGGAGCGGGCCATTTTTTCGCCGTAGACACTGCCCATTGAAGCGCCCATGAAGGAGAAATCAGCCACTGCGACGCAGATCTGCATGTTGCTGATGGCACCAATGCCGGCAATCACTGCATCGGCCATGCCGGTGCGTTGTTGAGTTTTCGCCAGCTTGGCTGCGTAACTCTCCTCGTCGGTGACGAAACCCAGGGGATCGGTCGGCAATAGATTGGCATCCATTTCGCGGAACGAACCGACATCGAGGAGACCGAGCCACTCGTGGGCACTCAGGCGCATGTGATGACCGCATTTGGGGCAGACCTTCAGGTTATCGTTGAGCTGTTTTTTGTAGATAAGCTCACGACAGGAACTGCACTTCACCCACAGATCATCGGGGATTTGGGCGCTGTCTTGATCCTCACGCCCGGTAAACCCTTTTCGACTTAGGCGGAAGAATTCTTTCACGGTTCCCTGCGCTTTCACTTGGCGCGTATATGCGCGTCTGCTGGTGATTTTATTCACAGTGAGTTCATTGTTATCTATTATAGCATGAGCCGCAAAGGGGGATTGAGGTAGAAACGAGAGTTTGCTTTTTTGATACTTCTGTATCAGATGTCGTTGGCTTTACGGTTCGCTGAAGAGGGTAACTGGTACTGCCAGCAGTAAGATCTTTTCCGGGAGCGAACGATCTTGCTGGGTGAAGAGGGACAAAAATCTCAAAATCACTCTCAGCACATAGTCTAGGGAGATCGCGATATTACCTCATTCTGACGGGATAAATCTGATTGCGCTGTGCCCGCTTGACAAAACCGGCAGCTCTTGCTATACTCTCACCCGTCAATCGCTCCGGCGATGACACGGAGGACGGCCCAGCCGGGCACGCTCCGCAACCAATTGGCCCGTCGTCCACGGCGCAGCGCAGTTTGCCTGCACCGCTTTTTTTCGCCACGGGCCGGTCGTACCTTGACAACTCACGCGATTGTTGAGAGAGAACCTGCATCATCACCATCCCTGGTGCGCGTTGTCCACCCGTGCACCAGGCGCCGTTCGGCCCATTGGCCGTGACGGACGGAAGACATGATGAGCACACGATGGATGCCATGGCGCTGCGTGCCGAGGAAGGACGGGGCACGGCACCGATATGCTCCGGGGAGCCGCGTGCAGGCTGTGATCCGGAGGTCTCCGAATGGGGCAACCCGCTGCCATCTGGCAGCGCTCCGCATGCGCGGAGCGGGAACCCGGCCAACTGAAACATCTCAGTAGCCGGAGGAAGAGTGAACGACACCCGTAGTAGCGGCGAGCGAACCGGGTGAGGCCTAAACCGTGCGCGTGCCAAGGGAGCAGCCGTTGCGCGCACGGGGTTGGAGGACGACCCACGCCCATCCTGCTCGATGGGCCTCACGCGACCGCGTTCAGCAGAAGCAGTGTGGAACCCTGCACCAGAGAGCGTGAGAGTCGCGTATGCGTGCGCCTCAGCGTGAGGGGTCGTTCCTGAGTAGGTCCGGGCACGAAGAACCCGGGCTGAAGCCGGGCAGACCACTGTCCAAGGCAAGCTACACGCAGTGACCGATAGCGCACAGTACCGTGAGGGAACGGTG